>JMBV01000401.1_pt1 | contig 14241 bp, 18 predicted proteins | sample 616531 | NCBI WGS metagenome assembly JMBV01 (sample SAMN02727904, study PRJNA239997) | anaerobic digester metagenome | biome: anaerobic digester; isolation source: mesophilic anaerobic digester inoculated with municipal waste water sludge... | place: Germany: Bielefeld University, CeBiTec ... | reverse complement strand
GACTAAAGTAATGGCTAGCTTAGGAGATGAAGAATATAACCAGCAGGAATTTGCAACCTATATTGCTAAAAATCAATCAATCAACCCAAAGGAGACTGTTAGTCAATTTATTGACCGCCTATTCGATAAATTTATTGATGAAAAAGTGATTGAATATGAAGATGCCCGCCTCGAAAGTAAATATCCTGAGTTCAGAGATTTAATAAAAGAGTATCGCGATGGTATTTTACTTTTTGAACTTACCGACGAAAAGGTATGGAGCAAAGCTATTAAAGACACCACAGGCCTAAAAGAGTTTTACGAAAAACATCAAAATAATTATATGTGGGATAAGCGTGCCAATGCTATTTTGTTCGTTTCCAATACTAAAGTAGGAGCCGAAAAAGCATTATTGATGACACAACAACGTATGAGCGTTGATCAGATCAAAGAGTCTTTTGTCCATGATACCGTCAACACTATTAAGATTACAGAGAAAAAAATTTTCAAAAGGGGGGATAATGATATAATTGATAAAATAGAATGGATAGAGGGGACTTCTCCAATAATTCATGAGCCGGAAAAGGATTTTAGTTTTGCTATAATTAGATCCATCGTTGATCCCGAACCTAAAAGCCTGAGTGAGGCCAGAGGTATTATAACAGCCGACTATCAAAACTTTCTCGAACAGGAATGGCTAAAACAATTGCGAAAAAAAATATACTGTAAACGTTAATCAAGACGTTCTTTCGCAAATAAAATAGCGCTGGTCTTGAAATTTCCTATTCTTACTTTTTTTTCTTTTCCTACTTTTTTTTCAGTTCATGCATTAATGATCAACCGGTAACTGACGCAAAGCCTGTTGCCAAAGTTTATAATAATTATCTCTATGAATCTGAACTCTTAGGACTGGTTCCTTTTGGCGCTTCACAAGAGGACAGCATGGCTATCATCAGCAGCTACATCAATAATTGGATCAAAAAAACAACTTTTGCTTACACAGGCTGAGGAGAATCTGACCAAACAACAAAAAGATTTTCCAAACAACTGGAAGAGTATCGCAATTCGTTAATCCTATACACTTATGAGAGTGAGCTGGTGCGTCAAAATTTGGACACAGTAGTTAATATGTGGGAAATGGAAAGATATTACAATGAAAATACTGAAAACTTTGTTCTGGGCGAGGATATTGTTAAGTTTCTTTATATCAAGATCAAAGACGATGCGCCGGCTTTAAAACAAATAGTTAAGCTTTTTAAAACAAATTTTGTTCGTAACTTAGACTCATTGGTTTATTATGCCATCAATTTCAGCGAAGACTATTCATTGGTTACTGAAGATTGGGTGCCTTTCAATCGTTTTTTTATCGAAATGCCTTTTAACGTTGATAACTCTAAATATTTTCTTGAAAACAACCGTTTTGTTGAAGTCAAAGAGGACTCCTTTCATCATCTTATATATTTCATCGATTACAAATTAAAAGGCGCTCAAGCTCCGTTTGAATATGAGTTAGCCAACATCAAGCTGATAATACTTAATAAACGCAAGAAACTACTTATCCGAGAGATGCATCAAAAGATATATGAACAGGCGCGAAATAGAAATGATTTCGAATATTTTTAAAATCCATCTATGAGAAAAGCCATTTTAATAATTATACCTCTGTTGTTGTTTCAGTTATTCGAAGCTGCCGGGCAGCCGCTTACCGGGACGGTTATTGATGAAGTAGTGGCTGTCGTAGGAAAGAGTACATACTGTTTTCGGATATTGAACAGCAGTATCTGCAAATGAAACTGCAAAGCCAGGTACATAACAGCGAAGAGTTTACCAGATGTATGATATTGGAAAGCATGCTTTTCGAAAAACTGTTGTTGCATCAAGCTGAAATTGACAGCGTAGAAACCACTCCCGAGCAAGTTGAATCGGAGCTTGACAGGAGGATGCGTTATTTTATCAGTCAATTTGGCACACAAGAGAAAATGGAGCAGTTTTATGACAAAACGGTTAATGATTTCAAAAACGACCTTCGGGAGGTAATTACCAAACAGATAAAAATAGAGAAGGTACAGCAATCCATAACTGAAAATGCTGCTGTGTCGCCAGCAGACGTTCGAAAATACTTCAAAAGCATACCACGCGACAGCATCCCCCCCTCATACCTTCAATAGTTGAAATTTCGCAAATCGTAAAAAAAGCCTGTGATTACGCCTGAGGAAAAATTTGAAGTCAAAGAGCGGCTTTTAGGTTATCGCAAAAGAATTATAAATGGTGAGAGTTTTGAGGCATTAGCCAGACTTTATTCCGAAGACCCTGGCTCAGCTCGACAAGGAGGTGATATCGGCCTGAGGGGACGCGGCGAACTTTACCCCGAATTTGAAGCCGTTGCTTTTAAACTCGAACCTGATGAAATATCGGATATTGTAGAATCAGAAGCCGGTTATCATATCATTCAAGGAATCGAACGGCGAGGCGATTTCGTGAGAGTTCGGCACATACTGCTAAAACCCAAGGTGTCGCCATTTGAGATGGAAAAGGCAAGAATATACCTCGACAGTGTCGCCCAATTAATAAAACATGATTCAATAAGTTATGACGATGCGGTTATAAACTTCTCAACCGACCCATCACGTAATAACGCAGGTAATCTCATCAACCCAAATACCGGCAGTATTCAGTGGTCGCCGGAAGAACTCGACCCTAAAGTGTTCTTTGTTATTGACAAATTAGATGTCGGAGTTGTTTCCGTACCAGTAATAATGCAGGATGAACAGGGAGTCGAAGCATACCGGCTGCTCTATCTGAGAAAAGAACACAACCACACCGCGCTAATCTTGAAGAAGATTACGACCAAATACAAAACTGGGCATTGAACAAAGCAAAAGGTGAGATGGTACAAAAATGGATAAATAACAATGCCCGCAAAGCCTATATCCGAATTGATGAAAAATATAGCAACTGCGATTTTCAAAATCATTGGCGCTGATCAATAGCCTAAAAAAAATACTTTACTAATTATTAAAAAGCGAATTTTATGCATTACCTATCTGATGTTGAAGCGATTGATGTTTTCGGTAAAAAAAATTGAGCTCCTCCGCAAAGAGATTGCCAAGGTAATTATAGGGCAAGATGAGGTTGTAAAAGATGTGCTCATCTCCATATTCTCCAAGGGGCATGTTCTTTTGGTTGGAGTTCCCGGCTTAGCTAAAACCCTTTTGGTTAACACCATATCAAAGGTGCTTGGGTTATCATACAGCCGCATACAGTTTACCCCCCCTGATCTTATGCCGTCCGATATCATTGGCACTGAAATTTTAGACCAGTCGCGTAATTTTAAGTTTATAAAAGGCCCTGTCTTTGCCAATATTATACTTGCCGATGAGATAAACCGCACACCACCCAAAACACAATCAGCGCTGCTGGAAGCTATGCAGGAAAAAGCTATTACAGTCGCCGGAAAGCATTATCAGCTTGCTGAGCCATTTTTCGTATTAGCAACCCAAAATCCTATTGAACAAGAGGGAACATACCCACTACCTGAAGCACAACTCGACCGTTTCATGTTTAATATTTGGCTCGATTATCCGTCTTTCGAAGAAGAGATAAATGTTGTTAAAACTACTACTACAACATACGAAGGCAAGCCGGAAGTAATAATCAGTGGTGAAGAGATACTCTTTTTCAGGATCTGATACGAAAAATACCGGTAGCTGACAATGTTTATGAATATGCCGTCAGGCTGGCTACCAAAACGAGAGCGAATAGAAAAAAAATTCACATCCCTGGGCTAACGAATACCTAACATGGGGGGGAGCTGGGCCACGAGCTTCGCAATATCTTATCATTGGTGCAAAATGTCATGCGGCTTTCAATGGTAAATACTCACCAGACATTGAAGATGTAAAGAGAGTTGCCACCTCTATCCTTCGCCATAGAATTGTACGTAACTACAAAGCGGAAGCCGAAGGAATAACCATCGAAAAAAATTATCAATGAATTTTTGAAAGATTAAAAAAAACAATGAATAAAAAGCTGCTTATATTAACTATATCTGCTTTGGTGCTCATTTTGCAGTATGGTATTTTACTAAAAAAAACACCAAGTCGGTCGAACATATTAAAGTACCTGTTAAGTTCGGGATGTTCATTGTTGATGTGAGCACAACAGGTGAACTTGGAGCCAAAAGTTCTGAAAATATATTTGGCCCCGGAAATCTTCTTTCACTTGAGATATGGGGGGGCGATCTTAAAATCAATAAACTTATCCCTGAGGGAACTCTTGTAGATTCAGGTGATTATGTTGCCTCTATTGATCAAACCGAAGTGATGAGCAAGCTCAAAGATATTGAAACAGAGCTTGAAAAGCTCGAATCGCAGTACACAAAGACAATGCTCGACACTTCGCTCACACTAAGAGCAGCACGCAACGATCTGATAAATCTTAAATTTGGCCTTGAAGAGCAACAGATTCGCGTCGAACAATCCATTTTCGAGCCACCTGCAGTACAGCGACAGGAAGAGATCAACCTCGATAAAGCTAATCGTGCTTACGATCAGGCAGTAGAAAATTATTTACTTAGGTTAGAAAAATCAAAAGCTGAAATGCAAGAGGTTAGTGCAACATTAGAACAAGCGAGACGAAAACGCCAGAACATGCTCGAAATCCTCAAAAAAAATTTACCATATATGCTCCTCAATCTGGAATGGTGATTTACAAGCGTGATTGGCGAGGAAGGAAACAGAGACAGGATCAACAATAAACCAATGGGAAAATGTGGTGGCGCTCTTGCCAGACCTTTCAAAGATGATCACTAAAACCTATGTGAATGAGATTGATATTTCAAAAGTTCGGGTAGGGCAACCTGTTAAAATCTCTATTGATGCTTTTCCGGATAGAGAATATAACGGTATTGTTACCGAAGTTGCCAATATTGGCGAACAAAGACCCGGTTCTGATGCCAAAGTTTTTGAAGTCGTGATAAGTGTTGATGAAACCGACACCATTATGCGACCAGCCATGACCACAAAAAAATGTGATCATCACCGAACAGGTTGATAGCGTGCTTTATATCCCTATCGAGGCGCTTCATAGCAATGATACAATTAACTACGTGTTTCAGGAAACAGGCATGCGGACGATAAAAACAGGTAAGAGTAGGCCAGTCCAATAACAATGAGATAATTATCCTTGAAGGGTTGAAACAGGGAGATGAAGTGCTGCTTAACTTTCCTGAAAACCACGCTGATCTGCAATTAACGCCATTAAACAAATAATTTGTGAAACGTTATTTGTACAATCTTAATTCGGCTGTAGAAGCTGTTTTTAACAATAAATTCCGTTCGGTACTCACTGCACTCGGGATAATATTTGGCGTGGCAGCCGTGATAGCAATGATGGCTATAGGCAACGGAGCGCGTCAGGAGATATTGGAACAGGATCAAAATGGTGGGGGGGGTTAATAATATCGTTATCACTCCAAAAATAGAAGATAAAGAAAAACAACAGCAGTCTGATGACACAGAAGTAGCATCACAGATTCATAAAAAAAATCTTCACCAGGCTTACTCTTGCCGATGCCACAAGCATTAGAGAAATAGTGCCTGGTGTACAAAAGGTCAGCCCCCGAAGTAGTGTACAACACCTTTGTCGTTAAATCAGGGGGGGTACGTGGAAATGCTCGTTTCTCAGGCATAGAACCCGATTTCTTTGAAGTATATAACCTCGAATTATTTGAGGGCAAGATGTTTTCGAATTGGCAACTCGAAAATGCGGCGCCAGTATGTATCATTGGCCCTGACATACGGGCCAGATATTTTAAACAGGAAAACCCCCATTGGAAAGAAAATAAAATGTGGGGGGGGTATCTGGCTCGAAGTGATTGGTATTACCAAATCTCGTACTGTAAGCGAAACAGCTACAAAAAGTATGGGTATCAGCGAATTTAATAATTCCATCTTTTCACCCATTAAAACGGTTTTATTACGCTATCGCGATCGTTCTCTTATCACAAGAGCTACTATGATGAGCCGAAATAATGATGAACAAACATCCGATAACCCAAATCAATTGGATAAGCTCATCGTTCAAATCCATGACAGCGAAAAAAATGACAACCACAGCTAAGGTAATTCAACGTATGTTGCAACGAAGACACAACGGCGAGGAAGATTTTGAGATCATCATTCCAGAGCTGCTTCTTCGCCAGCAACAACGTACTAAAGATATTTCAATATTGTACTTGGCGCTATTGCCAGTATCTCACTTATTGTTGGCGGCATAGGGATAATGAATATAATGCTTGCCTCTGTTATGGAACGTATTAGCGAGATTGGATTGCGCAAAGCAATCGGCGCGCGCAAAATGACATCATCTTTCAGTTTGTTGCCGAAGCAACGATAATCAGTATTACCGGCGGGTTTATTGGAATCCTGTTAGGAGTTATACTTGCTGCCATTATCACTTCAACGACTGGTATTCTCACTATTGTTTCCATGCTATCAATCATAATCTCGTTCGGTGTGGCGGCTACGGTAGGAATTATTTTCGGCCTGATGCCGGCTCGAAAGCTGCAAGCCAAGACCCGGTTACCTCACTCAGACACGAATAGCTATGAGATCACTTTTTAAACATTTTATCAACCTAACCATCTTTTTATTGATCGCCAATCCGTTGATAAGTCAACAGGTTAAGAAAAAGATGACCCTTTCTGATGCAATCGTTATTGCTCAACGCCAATCGCCTGATGCACTGTCGGCCAAAAATCGTTTTTTTAAAAAGCTTTTGGGAAATGCGAACATCGGAAGCTACATTACTCCCAAAACTCAGCCTTGACGCTACTGTTCCTCGATATACCAGAGCCATAGAAAAGATCGTTCAGCCCGACGGCAGCGAGGCCTTCAGAGAACGAAGCTTAGCCAACACATCAGCAGATCTTTCATTAAGCAAAATATAGCACTGACTGGTGGTCAGGTCTATTTACAATCGGGCTTGCAAAGGATTGATTATCTCAATATCGGCGATGCCGCAGGACGACCACCTACAGCATGGCTCTCAACACCCTTAGTAATAGGTTATTCCCAAAATATCTTCGGGTTTAACACTTACAAATGGTCAAAAAAAATTGACCCAATGCGATATAATGAAGCTAAACGTAAATACCTAGAAGAGATAGAACAGATTTCGATCAATACTACCAACCTCTTTTTTTTAATTTGCTCGTATCGCAAATTCAAAAAAATGTTGCAGAACAGAATATCGCATACTACGATACACTCTACAAAATTGGATTAGGCAGGTTTAACCTCGGCAAAATTGGAGAGAATGAACTGCTCCAGCTTGAATTAGGCTTTCTTAATGCTCAGGCTAATTACGAAACATCCGCCTTAGAACTTGAAGACAGGATGTTTAAGTTAAAGTCCTATCTGAGGCTTCAAGATGATATACCTATCGAGCCTACACCCCGATTCAAGAGGTTAGTTTTTTTTCGAGATCCCGGCCGACAAAGCCGTTGAACTGGCAAATAAAATAACTCACAAGCGCTTTCGTTCGATCGCCGCCTGTTGGAAGCCGATCGTCAGGTAAACATAGCAAAAACTACCGATCGCTTTAGCGCTAACATGTTCGCTCAATACGGACTTACACAAAGCGCTAACTCACTTAGCGAGGTTTATCACAACACTCAGGATCAACAACTGCTTGTCTTTGGAATTAAAATCCCAATTCTCGATTGGGGCTTGGCCAAAGGAAGGATAAAAGTAGCCGAATCAGATAGAGAGATAGTACGCACTTCTATAGAACAGGAAAGGGTGGATTTTGACCAAAGTGTTTTTTTACAGGTGATGGATTTTAAAATGCAACAACGCAGACTACAAATTGCCGGAAAATCAGATACAGTAGCATGGAAAAGCTATGAAATCGCACGACAACGATACCTTGTTGATAAAGTAAGCATTACCGACCTCACCACTTCGCAAATTAATAGCGACAATTCGAAGATTAACTATATAAGAAGCCTACAAAACTATTGGATCAACTATTTCCAAATACGAAAGCTAACCATGTTTGACTTTGATAAAAACGAGGAAATTTCTATCAATTTTGATCTAATAAGATAACTCAAAAAAAACTTATTTAACTAATAGCTTTGCTTAAAGCCCGTATCTTTTAACCTAAACTGAGGAATAATAAATCGAACATGCTGAATGACAGCGTTTCACTAAGGTCTGTTTTTTTAGAAAAAAAATAACACATGTTGTTTCCGATCTCACAAGTCCCCCCCTTTTAACTTCAGGACGTGAAATATTTGTTAGACGCCAGCCTTTGGCATAGAACAGGTTCTAATGCAAATCTTCTGTTTTTAACACCGTTCAAATCAATCTTACGCATATCTAATACAGATTCTGACAATGAAACCAAATCCCACTCTTTTAAAAGAATTAGCAGACCTTAGTTCAACATATTAACATTTATAAGTTGTACATTATTAAAACCTACACATTGATCAATAAAACTCTTCTTGTAGCAATTACAAATACCTCTTTATATAAGCATTATGATATTCTCATTCTAACTTAACAGCAACCTTTTGACACTCATATTTTTATCATTTATAAAAGTTTTTTTTGAAAAATGAAAAACTAATCATACTTTGAATTAATATTGTACGTTTTTTTTGAAAATGACAGTAAATTAAAACATTAAAAATCAGTTAATTAAATATAAATCATGAGCCCTTTAAATGATTTAAACTCTATTGAAACAAGCGCAGTTGAATGTTCCAATGAAGATAAACCTCCGAGTAGTCAAAGTACTTCGAACTATAATGTCATTGAAACAAGGATATTCAATTCTCTACATCTACTCCTGACGAAATTATTCAAGAATCTACCTTTAAATTTCTAAGAACCTGGTTTCCTTCCGCTTCAATAAATAACTGGAATGATTGGCGGTGGCAATTAAAAAAACAGTTTTACTAAACCGGAGCAACTTTCATTTTTGTTGAAAGATTTTAATGATGTTGGATTAGACCATTCAAACAAAAGTATGCTTCCGTTAAGGATAACTCCATATTATGCCAGCCTGTTACATGGAGCCGCTCCTGATGATCCATTAAGGAAATCAATAATCCCTTCTGCTTTTGAATTGATGTTGAGTAAAGGAGAATCTATAGATCCACTAAATGAAGAAAATGATAGCCCCTGTTGCAAATGTTATTCATCGTTATCCCGACCGCGTTCTTTTTCTTTCAACTGGATTTTGCTCGGCATATTGTCGTTATTGTACACGGACTCATATTGTCTCTAAAAAAAAGACAAATGTCATACAGGAGTGAAGGCATGGGAACCTGGTTTAGCCTATATTGCTGCTCATCCCGAAATAAGAGATGTTGTTATATCTGGTGGCGATCCGCTCACTATGTCCGATTCTCATATTAAATACTTGCTCATGCGGTTGCGAGCAATTAATCATATTGAAATAATACGTATTGGAACAAAGGTACCTGTCGTGTTACCAATGAGGATAACCAAATCACTTGTTTCGATGTTAAGAAGATTTCATCCGCTTTATATGAGCATACATTTTACTCATCCTTCTGAACTTACTAAAGAGGCCTCGCAAGCATGCAAAAGACTTGCAGATGCAGGAATTCCGCTTGGAAGTCAAACAGTTCTTTTGAAAGGCATTAATGACGATGTGGCAACAATGACCAAATTAATGCAAGGGTTGCTAAAAATAAGAGTAAAGCCTTATTATATCTATCAATGTGATCCTATTCCTGGTTCAGCTCATTTTAGAACTTCGATCAATAAAGGTATTGAAATTATAAAAGGTTTGCGCGGTCATACATCTGGTTATGCCGTTCCACAGTATGTAATTGATGCTCCGGGCGGAGGAGGAAAAATACCTTTGCTGCCTGAGTATTATAAAGGGCACGACGATCAAGGTAGAGCGGTATTGGAAAATTATCAAGGCATGATCTATTATTATCCGGACAATCAAATAGAATAATATGTTTATTGGCCTTACTTATGACTTAAAAAGTGAATATCTCAAAAAGGTTTCTTGCCTGATGAAGTAGCTGAATTTGATTCGGAAGAGACCATTGAAGGTATTGAATCTGCTCTTCACAAATTAGGACATAAAACTGAAAGAATAGGTAACATATTGCAACTTGCCGATGCCCTTGTTAATGATAAAAGATGGGAACTCGTATTTAATATTTGTGAAGGTTATTATGGGATGGGGCGTGAGGCACAGGTCCCTGCACTACTCGATGCCTATAAAATACCTTACACTTTTTCCGATCCGCTTACGCTTTCCCTTACTTTACATAAAGGATTAACAAAAAGAGTGATTCGGGATGCGGGAATTCCTACAGCTCAATTTTTCTCGTCGAAAATGATAAGGAGGCAGAGATTTGCAAGCTGCCATTTCCAGTATTTATTAAACCTGTTGCGGAAGGTTCCGGCAAAGGTGTAAGTGCAAAGTCAATTGTGCACTCTCAGGAAAGCTTTAAACTCGAAGTAACAAGATTGATAGAGGAATATCATCAACCTGTGTTGGTGGAGAAATTACTTACTGGTAGAGAGTTTACAGTAGGGATACTTGGAACGGGTAAAGAAGCAAGAGTAGTGGGAGTAATGGAAGTGATAATCCGTCATGACGCTGAAGACTCAACCTATTCACGTTTTATAAAGGAAAATTATATTAATAGAGTAGAGTACCAATTGATTAAAAATGAAATATATGCGATTTGTGCCGAGATTAGCCTTAAAGTATGGAGAGTTCTTGGTTGTCGTGATGCCGGACGTATTGACCTTAAAATGGATGAAAATAGAACACTTAACTTTATTGAGGTGAATCCATTACCCGGAATTAATCATGTTCACTCTGATTTGCCCATTATGCTGTATAAACAGGGCTGGAATTACATTCAGCTTATTGATGAAATAATACGTTCAGCAATTCAGAGATTTTAAAATATTATAGTATCGAATGAAAATTGTCATTACTTACAATAAACCTGGCAAAAACGCTCTGGAAGATGAATTGGATATTTAGACGAGGTAGCGTTAGTATCAGCCTGCTTAAAAGAGTTAGGACATGAAGTAATAAAGCTTCCAATGACGCTGAACCTCGAAAAGCATTTTTGTTTTTGAAAAATGAAAACCTGATTTGATATTTAATTTGGTAGAGTCTTTACAAAATTATGGAGCCATAGTTTTTTTCCTCCAGCACTTTTTGATATTCTTCAAATTCCATACACAGGAAATCCAACCGTTCCAATGTTCTTTACAGCCGGTAAAACCATAACTAAACAAGCTCTTTTCAATGCTGGGTTACCAGTTACTGCAAGCTATAAGCCTTCAGAAGTTGCTGATTTACCTAACGGAAAATACATTTTAAAACCTTTATGGGAAGAAGGATCACTTGGATTAGACGAAGCCTCTGTTTTTGAAATAACCGGATTAGATAATATCAACTTGAATAGTTTTGCAAATGACCTTTATTTCATTGAACCTTATATTGATGGAAGAGAATTCAATGTTTCATTACTCGCCATAAATTCTGAACCTGTAGTCTTAGCAGTTGCAGAAATTCTTTTTGTGGATTATCCGTCTGACAAGCCTAAAGTGCTGGGTTATAGAGCTAAATGGAATGAAGAAAGTTTCGAATTTAAAAATACCGTACGAACCTATGATTTAGGTAAAAACGGAAATCAAATTCATAAACTTTTATCAGATATTTCTTTAAAATGCTGGAAAACATTGGGTTTAAAAGGCTATGCAAGGGTAGATTTTAGAATGGATAATTCAGGCAATCCTTTTATCCTTGAAGTTAACGCTAATCCGTGCATAACCCCTGGGAGCGGTTTCTATGCTGCATGCGAATATGCTGGATACAGCTTTACTCAAGTCGTTGATAAAATTATTAAAGAGGTGTTGAAATAATTATGGATAATTTAAATGTATCTTTTCGGTACAATGTTCTGCCGGATGATCCAAAATTATTGAGGAAATTGTCAGATCAACGGGTTTTTTACGAGCATGAAATTATTGTTGCAAACGAACTTGCTAAAGAACGCCTTATAAAAGGATTTGATAGTGGGTATTTCTTCGTATTTGCAGAATATAAAGGCATTGTTGTATCGTATGCTTGTTACGGACCTACACCATGTACTAAGGGAACCTATGATTTGTATTGGATCGTTACACATAACGACTTTCGTGGAAAAGGAATTGGTGTGCGTCTTCTTAATGAAACAATAAGGCTTATTAGAGAAGATAATGGGCGCCTGCTTGTTGCTGAAACGTCAACTAAAGATCAATATCTACCTTCGAGAAAGTTTTATGAGAAAACAATTTCAAATGCGAAGCTATTATATCTGATTTTACGCAACTGACGACGGAAAGGCTATTTTGTTTACAGATTCTAATCCATCAATAGTTTTACACTGTTTCATTTTTGTAAAACAACGTCCCGGAAATTTTAAAATGTTTACTGGTAAAATCAACAGATACCTCTTTGAAATGAACCACCTTTTACAAAATCTTATTTTTGCGCCCTCAATTTTATAGTAATGTCAGTTTTAAAAAACATATTTTCTTCCTCCAGGTTAACGAAACCCGTTGATTTATCTCTATTGAAAACTGATATGCATTCTCATCTTATTCCCGGTTTAGATGATGGAGTCGATTCGCTTGAAAAATCTATGATTCTTATTAAAGAGATGAAAAAGCTTGGGTACTCAAAGCTTATTACTACGCCACATATTCAGGGTGAGTTTTATCAAAATTCTTCTGGGACAATATTGTCAGAGTTGGAAAGAGTAAAGCGTGAGCTTAAAAAAAACAAAACGTTGATATAGAGCTTCAAGCGGCTGCCGAATATCTGATTGATGAAAAATTTAAGGAGAAAATTGAAAAAGGCGATCTTCTAACTTTCGGAAAAAAATCATCTACTTGTCGAAATGTCATTTTTTTTAATGAATACCCACATTGGAGAGATTATTTCTTTGATTTGCAAATAGCCGGATACAAAATAGTCCTTGCTCACCCGGAGCGCTATTCATACTTTTTGGAAATTGGAGCAAATATGAAGAGCTTAAAGATAGAGGAGTGCTTTTCAGATCAATATAAGTTCGCTCTCGGGTCATTATTCAAATGAAATAAAAAGAATTGCTGAAAATGATCGAACAAAACATGGTGGAGCTACTCGGGAGCGATTTGCACAATTTAAATTATCTTGAAGCAATTAAACATGCCCGCTTCGAAAGAAGCCTTAAAGAACTAATAGTATCTGGAAAATTAATTAACCATTTGTTATAGATACAAAAGTCAGAATTTTATGTTCAATTGATATAATTGACGTTTAGTTTTACAGGATTTCGTATTAAAAATAAAATGAAGATTGGATCCGCTCTGAAAAAGTTATTCAAAATGATTGTAAATTAGTAATTATGAAAAATAACTGCCAGCGCCGGTCATTTACTTAAATCTTAAGTCTATCAGTTTTCTAATATCATCCAAAAGTTATACGAAATAACTTAGTAAACTTAAAAAGAATTCATTTTTCTTATTTGGTTACTTTTGCATTATTTTAGCGCCGCATTAATTTTAATGCGTTTACTTATTCTGTTTTATTCTGTTCTTTGATGATATTAATTGAATATTTATGTTGACCTATTAAACGGAAGTTCCCTCCCATCCTTTTCCGATAATGTCTTCTCAAGCATTATAATAGTGGTCAAATAATGATTTCATCATTGGTTTGGTAAAATAGAAATATTCAATTTATTATCAGGAGAAGCCCTCCACTTTTTTTTAAAGGTGGGGGTTTTTTTTAGTAATATTTCATTTTACTATAAAAGACTCAAAGTTCTGTATGGGTGCGGATTGCTGTTTTACTTTTTCTACTTTTGCCCAAAAAGGTCCGCTATAACACCATCGAATGAAAAGAATTAGATCATTTTCTTCACCTTCGGCTTCCACATAAACAGAACCATCGTGCATATTTTTAACAAATCCTGTTATTTGAAGTAAGTCTGCCTTTTTTTTAGTTTGATAGCGAAATCCTACATTTTGAACTTTCCCATAAATATTTAGGATAACAGACTTTTTCATGATCACATTGATAATCGTTTAACCATTAACTTATCAATTTCTTCAAAAGCTGAACCGGATCTATTGTTCTCCAGTCAACGCAATTGAAAGGACCTCCAAAGGCTATGTAATAATCAATGTTGCAGTGTACAAACTCCTCAAT
>JMBV01000400.1_pt1 | contig 14243 bp, 19 predicted proteins | sample 616531 | NCBI WGS metagenome assembly JMBV01 (sample SAMN02727904, study PRJNA239997) | anaerobic digester metagenome | biome: anaerobic digester; isolation source: mesophilic anaerobic digester inoculated with municipal waste water sludge... | place: Germany: Bielefeld University, CeBiTec ... | reverse complement strand
TGGTTTAATTTTTAGAAAAAAAATAAATTTAAACATAAACAAAAGAAAGGACAAAATTATGGCAATTATCAGACGTACCGGCAACTGGTTACCGAGTGTTTTCAATGATTTTTTTTCGGTAATGAATGGATGGAAAACAGCAGCAAATCTGTTCCTGCTATCAATATTCAGCAGAACAACAAAGGATTCACAGTAGAGGTTGCTGCTCCTGGGATGACGAAAGAAGATTGTTTGGTTAGAATTGACGAAAACAATAACCTGGTAATCTCTTTCGAAAAGAAAATCGAACATGAAAATAAAGATGAAAAAGGTGTTTATCTCAGGCGTGAATTTTCATATACCCAGTTCCAGAGAACCATGATCTTACCAGATAACATTGAGAAAGATAAGATCTCTGCAAAGGTAGAAAATGGTGTATTAACTGTAGAAATTCCTACTGTGAAAGAAGAGAAAGTTTCCAAGTCGAAACTGATAGATATCAAGTAAAAAAAGAGAACAAAAATGAAAGAGGCTGTATCAGAATAGAGAAAAAGCCTTAAAAATTGTATATTAAACTATGTTCTCAGGCATGAGTGTTAATGATGAGAGGGTAAATTCACAATGTAATTTACCCTCTTTTTAATTGGCCCGGTCTCTTAAATAAGAGAGAAAGAGATGTAACAGAAACTGTATTTCACTACTGACTGCGGTAAGATCTGAAATCATACTCTCAGCTTTAGTCAAAAATCATTCATTATTTTTGTAGCATATTCAATTCCATGCTGTTCTTTTGCAAACTGTAACAACAGCTCAATATTATCATCTGAATAATCTCTGGAATGAATAATTTGCATCATCTCCTCTACCAACTCTGAAGGGGCGTTTTGCAAAGCATAAATAAGAGGAAGGGTAATTTTTCCTTCCCTAATATCATTGCCTGTAGGCTTTCCTACATCAGCCTTATAATAATCGAAAATATCGTCTCTTATCTGGAAAGCTAAACCAAAAAAAATCTTCCCAGCATGCTGAACTTTTCAACGGTATCGGCGTCCGCTCCACCCGTTATAGCACCAATGGTAGTGCATACACTCATCAGTGAAGCGGTTTTTTTATCAATAACTTTAAAGTAAGCCTTTTCATCTATGATAATCTCACTTGCGAGTGAAAATTGTTCCAGCTCTCCTTCTGAAAGACTCTTCCCCATCTCAGAAATAATTCTGATTATATCAAGATTCCTTGTCTTCACGCTTTCGGCCAGTGCAGCAGATAAGAGATAATCGCCTGCTAAAACAGCCTTTGTGTTATCGTATACTGCGTTAACTGATTGTTTTCCCCTCCTGATCTCAGACCTGTCAATCACGTCATCATGAATAAGAGTGGCTGTATGAAGCAATTCTACCGTTACTGCACCGTGGTAAGTCTCGGGAATAATATGCCCGCATGCTTTTGCCGATAATAGGACCAATGTTGGCCTTAATTGTTTGCCATTAGTTCTAAAAATAAAATTAATCATCTCAGTAATGCGGGGATTATTGCTTATTACTGATTTGCGTAAATAGTCATCAAAAAGGAGCAGTTCTTCCTGAAGAAAATCTTTTATGACCGAACTTTGATCCATCACTGTTTCTATAATAACCCACAAAATTAAAAATAATTCTCCGCTTAGCAACAAATATTCGTAACTTTACATCCACTAAAATTTATTTTTAGTAAATTATGATACAAGTAACATAAATATCATAGGTTCCATGGTTACAATTGTAAAAGTAAAAAAATTGTATGAATAAAAACAGACTTTTCCTTCTCGATGCATACGCACTTATCTACAGGTCTTATTACGCATTTATTAAGAACCCAAGGATAGACTCAAAGGGACGTAATACATCTGCTGTTTTCGGATTCGTGAATACGCTTGAAGAGGTGCTTCGCGAGGAAAATCCTTCACATATTGCCGTAGCATTCGATCCTGAAGGGCCTACCTTCCGCCATAAAGAGTTCGAGGGTTATAAAGCTCAACGAGATGCAACTCCTGAAGATATCAAATTATCAGTTCCCATCATTAAAAAAAATTATTGAAGCATATAATATCCCCATTCTTGAGGTTCCCGGATATGAGGCAGATGACGTTATTGGCACTATTGCCAAACGAGCCGACAAAGAGCGTTTCGATGTATATATGATGACCCCCCCCGACAAAGATTTTGCCCAGCTCACAGAGACTCATATCTTCATCTACAAACCAAAATACGGAAGTAGCGGATATGATGTACTAAACGATAAAAAAAAGTAATGGAAAAGTACGCCCTATCCCACCCGGAGCAGATGATTGATCTTCTGGGGGGGCTAATGGGGGGGACAGCGCCGACAATATTCCCGGTTGTCCCGGTGTAGGAGAGAAAACTGCTATTAAACTGCTACACCAATTCGGTTCTATAGAGAATCTCCTCGAAAACAACGATCAACTGAAAGGCGCATTGAAAAACAAAATTGAAGAAAACCGCGATCAAATACTATTCTCGAAATTTCTTGCCACAATAAAAACGGATGTACCAATTGAGGTTAGAGAGAACGACTTTATACGTAAGGAGATGGACAAGGATGCTCTGCAGGAGATCTTTGAAGAACTGGAATTTAGAACACTGATTACGCGAGTATTTAAACAGGATTTTCAGAAGAAAAAAATCAAACGAACCTGTACAGGGAGATCTCTTTTCGATGTTTGACAACACTAGCGTGCCGGAAGAAACTCAATTACTGTCTAATTTCGCTGATATTCATACCACTCCTCATCAATATATCATGGTACAATCGGAAGAGGAGATGGTAGCACTCAACAAGAAACTGTGTGCACGGAAATCGGTCTGTTTCGATACTGAAACAACAGGTGTTGATCCGCTTCTAAGCGACCTGGTAGGGCTATCTTTCGCATATACTGAGGGTGAAGCGTATTATGTACCTATATCAGCTAATCGTGATAGAGCGCTGCAACAGACAAAAATTTTCAAGACTTTTTGAAGATGAGGGTATAGAAAGGTAGGGCAGAACATCAAATATGATATTCTCGAACTTCGTAACTACAATATCAATGTAAAGGGTGCACTTTTTGATACGATGATAGCTCATTATCTTCTCAATCCAGAAATCCGCCACGGAATGGATTACATGGCTGAAACATACCTCAAGTACAGGACCATTCATATTGATGAACTTATTGGCCCAAAAGGAAAGAATCAAAAAAATATGAGAGATGTAGATCCGGTCCTTGTAACGGATTATGCTGCTGAAGATGCCGATATCACGCTAAAACTTAAAAATATTCTCAAAAAGAGATCAGTCAAAACAATCTTACACATCTTTTATACGAGGTTGAATTGCCTCTTATACATGTACTTGCCGACATGGAGTGGACAGGCGTACGGTTAGACCTGGAAGCTTTGAAAGACCTCTCAAAGGAGTATACGGCCGAACTTCTGCAGATAGAGAGAGAGATTATGGAGATGGCTGGCACCGAGTTCAATATGAACTCCCCCCCGAAACAGACGGGGGAAGTGCTTTTTGACCGTATGAAGATTGTTGAAAGGCCTAAAAAAACCAAAACTGGCCAATACAAAACCAGTGAGGAAGAACTTGAAAAGATCAAATCCAAACACCCAATCATCGCTAAAATACTTGAACAGAGAAGCCTTAAAAAAACTGCTTAGCACCTATATCGATTCTTTTCCACAGCTTATAAACCCCCGAACTGGGAAAATACATACATCATACAATCAAACTGTTGCAGCAACAGGACGTTTGAGCAGCACAAATCCAAACCTTCAGAATATACCGATCCGCGATGAACGGGGTAAAGAGTTGCGCAAAGTGTTTATACCCGATGAAGGATGTATATTTGCATCATCAGACTATTCACAGATAGAGCTGCGCATCATGGCACATCTGAGTAGTGATAAAAATATGGTGGAAGCGTTCAATAAAGGAGAGGATATTCATGCTGCCACATCCGCAAGAATCTACAAAATTCCTTTAGAGGAGGTAACAGAAGACATGCGACGAATTGCCAAGACAGCCAACTTCGGTATTATCTATGGCATTACACCTTACGGATTGTCGGAGAGGCTCAATATTTCACGTAGTGATGCCAAAGAACTGATAGATGGATATTTTGATACCTTCCCCGGTGTGAAGAGTTACATGGATAAAAGTATCTCCAAAGCCAGGGAAAAAGGATTTGTGGAAACTATCTTCGGCCGCAGGCGTTACCTGCCGGATATTAACTCCCGCAACGCCACTGTTCGCGGATACGCCGAAAGGAACGCCATTAATGCTCCTATTCAGGGTAGTGCCGCAGATATAATCAAGGTAGCTATGATACGAATATTCAATCGTTTTCAGCAAGAGAAGCTGAAGTCCAAAATGATCCTTCAGGTGCATGATGAGCTTGATTTCAATGTTTTTCCTGAAGAACTGGGAAGAATAAAAGAGATAGTGGTGGAAGAGATGGAGAATGCCTGCAAACTAAGTGTTCCGCTGAAAACAGACCTGGGAGTAGGTGATAACTGGCTGTCAGCACATTGATTGAGATATGCTGGACGGATTAGCGGAATACGGATATTGGGGCCTGCTGTTGTCATCGTTCCTGGCAGCAACAATTCTTCCTTTTAGCTCAGAGGTGGTTTTTGCTGCCCTGATTGCAGCGGGAATGGATATCTGGACATGCATAATTTATGCTACTGCCGGAAACGCTGCTGGTGGTGCAACATGCTATTATTTAGGTCGGTTGGGAAAAACAGAATGGTTGGAGAAATGGTTTAAAATCAAACCTGAAAAAGTCAATAAAACTATCACCTGGCTACATGGTAAGGGAGCCGTGATGGGTTTTTTTTCGGATTTCTACCTGCTGTGGGAGATGTTATGCTGGTAGCATTAGGTTTTATGCGTGCAAATATGCCCATTGTAATGACCTCAATGACTATCGGCAAGTTTCTGAGATATCTGATCATAGGGTTAGGAACCGGACATATTATGTCCTGGTTTTAATTATTCAGTTTTTAGTCTACTTTAACAAGTCGTTTTGTGAAAAAAAGAAATTTTCTTTTCTAGTGTATTATAATGCCAAATCATCTAATTTGAGACTTTTTCAAGCAGACTCAGTTTTTAATTTTTACTTTTAGTTTATCAATAAATATGTCAACGATACTCTTTCATGAAATTGTTTTTGGCCCCCCCATTCACAGCAGAAGGCTGGGAATATCGCTTGGAATAAACCTGCTGCCTTACGACGGTAAACTTTGTTCGTTCGACTGCATTTACTGCGAATGTGGTTTTAACAAAGATTTCAGGACTAAAACAAAATTGCCTGACAGGATGAATGTACGTGCAGCTCTGGAAAATAAACTGTTATCACTCCTGAAGGAAGGCGTAACTCCCGATGTTATCACTTTCGCCGGCAACGGAGAACCTACCATGCATCCTGAATTTGAGGTAATTGTTGACGATACCGTTGAATTGCGAAACATCTATTTTCCAGATGCCAAAATAAGTGTTCTTACCAACGGAATGCATCTCGAACGGGGGGGAAAGGTTTTAGATGCTCTGAAAAAGGTTGAAAATCCGATATTAAAACTTGATTCTGCATTCGATAAAACCGCCAAGCTTATCAATCGTCCCAACTCTCACATTTACAGGGTAGCAAAACAGGTTGAAAACTATAAACGTTTTCAGGGCAATTTTATACTCCAAACTATGTTCATCCGGGGGGGTGAATTTGAAGGAGAGGTTATAGACAATACAACAGAAGAAGAGATTTCAGCATGGTTAGAGCTCGTAAGAGAGTTGAAACCGCGCGAGGTGATGATTTATACTATAGACCGGGAAACACCTGTTAAAACGCTTGAAAAAGTGCCCTTAGGCGATTTGCTAAAATTGCCGACAGGTAGGGAAGTTAGGTATAAAACAAATGTTGCAGGGTAGAGTTAACTTTTTTTGATATTTTGTACATTGAAAGCAGACTTACACGTTAAATCTGAAGTGCATGATGTCTCCGTCCCTGACTATATACTCCTTACCCTCAACACTCATTTTCCCGGCTTCCTTTACAGCATTTTCAGATCCATAGGTAATATAATCTTCATATTTTATCACTTCAGCACGTATAAATCCTTTCTCGAAGTCGGTATGTATTACTCCCGCGCACTGCGGTGCTTTCCAACCTTTCTGAAACGTCCATGCCCTCACTTCCTGCGGTCCAGCCGTAAGAAATGTTTGAAGGTTTAATAACCTATAAGCCGCTTTTATCAAACGGTTCACTCCTGATTCTTCAAGACCAATTTCATTCAGAAACATCTCACGTTCTTCATAAGTGTCAAATTCAGCTATTTCTGACTCAATTTTTGCTGCCACAATTAAAATTTCCGCATTTTCATTTTTCGTTGCTTCACGAACCTGATCAACATAAATGTTACCATTAACAGCGCTTGACTCATCTACATTACATACATACAACACAGGTTTTGATGTTAAAAGATAGAGATCTCTTGCAGCTTTAAATTCGTCTTTAGTATCGAAATGAACTGTCCGGGCAGATTCACCCTTGAGCAACGCTTCTTTAATCTTTGAGTAAACCTGAAAGGCAATCCTTGCCTCTTTGTCACCTCCTGTTTTGGCCTGTTTTTCTACTTTATTTAACCGGGCTTCAATGGTTTCAAGATCTTTCAATTGAAGTTCAGCATCTATTATTTCCTTATCCCTGACAGGATCTATCTTACCATCTACATGAGTAACATTTTCATCATCGAAACAGCGTAGTACGTGCAATATTGCATCAGTTTCTCGAATATTTGCAAGAAACTTGTTTCCTAAACCTTCACCTTTACTGGCTCCTTTAACCAATCCTGCAATATCAACTATCTCCACAGTTGTTGGAACAATCTTTTGGGGGGGATTAACCAATTCAGCCAATTTATTTAAACGCTTATCAGGAACGGTAATAACTCCAACATTTGGTTCTATTGTACAGAACGGAAAATTTGCCGCCTGTGCTTTTGCGTTCGATAAACAATTGAAAAGTGTTGATTTGCCAACGTTTGGTAATCCTACGATACCACATTGTAAAGCCATTTTGTTGATATTTTAAGACCGCTTTATTTCTAAAAACTCACTTAAATAAAAAGCGGTGTATAAATGATTTTTTTTCGCGGTGCAAAGTTACAAAAAAAGGTGTTAGTTAATAAACTCTCTTTACAGGAATGTGTTGTTTAAGTTATTACAACAAGGAGTCATCACCGAAAGGTCTATTTTATTGAAATCGGGAAAAATAAATTGATGTATTGATTTAACATCATTTTAAACCATAACGTCACAATCCATACCTTGCCGAAATTTCCAACATTCGCTCTATCGGCATCACAGCTTTAATTCTTACTTCTTCATCGATTAAAATTTCAGGCTTTTCATTTTTTTTAGACAGAGGTATAATTTTTCCAAAGTGTTCATTTTCATGTAAAAACACTCATTACAAGCACAGGTAGAATCTTCAGGGGGAGCAGGAATAAACAGTTTATCTGGATTTTCTTTCTTCATCTGATGTAAAATTCCCGCTTCTGTAGCAACAATAAACCTTATGTTATTTGATTTGGTTGCAAATTTTAAAATTGATGATGTTGAACCCACGTGATCAGCTATTTCCAACATATATTTCGGACATTCAGGATGTGCAAGAATTAATGCATCGGGATATTCTCTTTTTAAATCCATAATTTTCTCCAGTGAAAACTGCGAATGAACATGACATACTCCATTCCATAAAAGCATATTTCTACCGGTGAGTTTATTGATATAATCACCTAAATTTTTATCAGGACCGAATATTATTTTTTTTCCGATTCCGGAAGTGATTCCACAATTTGTTTTGCATTTGAAGAAGTAACAACAATATCTGTAAGCGCTTTTACAGCTGCACTTGTGTTAACGTAGGATATAACGGTGTGGTCAGGATGTTCATTGACAAATTTTCAAATTCATCAGCGGGACAGCTTTCTGCCAAAGAACATCCGGCATTCATATCAGGGATAAATACTCTCTTCTCCGGACTCAATATTTTAGCCGTTTCTCCCATAAAATGAACACCACAAAGAACAATCACATCAGCTGTTGTTTTTGCAGCCCATTGAGCTAATGCAAGGCTATCTCCTACAAAATCAGCAATATCTTGAATTTCAGACTCCTGGTAATAGTGCGCTAAAATAATAGCATTTTTTTTCTTTTTTTTGAGACTCTGAATATTTTGAATTATTTCTTCTTTTGTCATAAACTATTATTATTTACTTATTAAAAATAAAATCATATATGATAATAATGATGGCTTGTTGATAGTGTTGATGATTTTTTTTACCAAAAAAAATTTGACCGGATCGTTATCAAATATACAGAGCCGGTTATCAATAGTTATCAACAGGATAAATTTATTTTTTTATCTTGAACGATAGATAATTATAAACTTTATCATAAACTGTTTATAAAAAGCAAAGTTAATAATTAATTTCTTTTCTGTTACAAAGTACCTGTTGAAAAGAAGGTGATATTCTACTGTTAAGAAAGTGTTATATTGTTGGGATAATCAGATATATTTTCTATCTCATCTATTTTCAACATTTCCAAATTAACTTTTAATAATCTGTTTACACACAATTCACAGGTTATCAACAATTATAAAAGTTGCATAAAATTAACCTAAACGCCTATAATATAAAGTATTAAAAAGAAAAATGAATTTCTATATATTGTTAATACTTATTTTAATATATCATTTGAGAACAAAGTTTTTATTACATTTGTTTGTTATTAAAGAGGAAAGTGAAGAAACTATATCCCATATTTATTCTGTTTTTACTGTATCTTCTTGTAAACTCCTGTATGTCAACAGTAAAAATTACATCTGTAGTTGAAAAAGATACGGAGGGGGGGGATTTTCTGTTAAAATGGGAAGTAAGCCCTGATCAGGAAGGTAACATCGATATTTACTCATCTCTCACTGATAGTTCACTGACAAGTTTTACACAGATAACCTCCAGGAGTATCACTGACCAGGTTCTTAGGGTAAATCCTACAGGTTCCGGTTTAAGAGAGTATTTTATTCTCCGTACGGGGGGGAGTACAGTCAGGTGTTGTTGCCAACAGAGCTATCGACATGAATAATATTAAGAATTTTAGAGATATAGGTGGATATTATACGACTGATAATCAACAGGTAAAATGGGGGGGACAAATATACAGGTCTGCCGATTTAAGCAACGCTACATTATATGATCAGGAGAGGATAAGAAGGTTAAATATTAAGACAGTGATCGATTTCAGGTCGGAACGAGCTGCTAAAAAGTACCCTATTCTTATTCATCCTTCAATTAGAAAAATGTCTCTTCCGTTAAATCCTATGGATGCTTATAAGCTTGATGAGCAAATGAAAGATGTACATTTCGACCGGAGCGATGCTATACATTATGTTCAGGAGGAGTATGTAGCTATTGTGGAAATCATAAAGTTCAGTTCGGAGAGCTTTTCGATATTCTTACAAATGATAGTAACTATCCTGTGTTGCTGACCGGTTCACTGGGTAAAGATGGTGTTGGAATGGCAGCATATTTTATTTTATATGCCATTGGTGTACCTGAAATTACATTGGAACAGGATTATATGCTTTCTAATATGTACATAGATCCTGCAAAAGCAGAAATAGATGCAAACAATCTCTCTGAATCTATGCAGGAAGCTGTGACTGCCATGCTGTCCGTTAACAGGGCATACTTGAATTATGCTATTGACCATATAAAAACAAAGTATGGATCGGTTGACAATTACCTTGAAAAAGAGCTGCGGGTAACTCAGGGAAAAAGAAATTTATTGAAAAAAATACCTTCTTTATCGTTTTTGATTACTGTTTATTCAATTTATTTTCATACTTTTGCACCCGATTTTGATGGGGGGGTGATATGAAATTTTACATTTAAGGTTATCCTTATTACCTTCATAAAATCACATATTGTAATTGAATTTTCTCTCATCTTTATGAACTATTTCGTTAATCTGGCACATAAGCTAAACTAGTTTGCATTATGTCGTGGATGGAAATAGTCTGACTTCTGTAAATATTTGCGTTTAAGCATTATTATCAGAAATCAGTCTTGGTTGCAATGTTATCGTAAAGCGATAAAAGAAACAAAACTTATTTTAAGCATTGTTGTTGCGGTCAAATGACTCACCTTGGTGAGTAGTTGTGTGGAGTGGAGTATAGAGAAATATCAATACTCACACATTAAACATTTATAAAAATGAGAACATTCGAAGAATTAGGAGTTGATTCCCAAATTCAACTTGCCATTACTGAATTAGGTTTCGAACAGCCAATGCCTGTACAGGCAGAGGTAATCCCCCCCCTTTTGCTGGGAAACACAAGCAATATTATAGCACTTGCCCAAACCGGAACCGGAAAAACAGCCGCATTTGGTATACCCATTATCCAGAAAACAGATCCGAAATTTTTATCACCTCAAACGCTCATCCTTTGTCCAACAAGAGAACTGTGCCTTCAAATTGCAGGTGATCTGACTGACTATTCTAAATATGCGGAAGATGTAAAAATCCTTCCCGTTTATGGAGGTTCCAGTATTGAGAGCCAGATACGTGCCCTTAAAAGGGGTGTGCATATTATTGTGGCTACCCCCCCGGGAAGGCTTATCGACCTGATAAACCGCAATACTGTATCACTGGATAATGTACAAACTTTTGTGTTGGATGAAGCAGATGAGATGCTAAACATGGGCTTTTCAGAAGATATTGACGAAATACTTTCGCATATTCCTGTGGAACGCAGTATGCTCCTTTTTTTCTGCAACAATGCCGAAAGAGATTGAAAAAAATAAGCCGGAAATATATGAAGAGTCCGGTAGAGGTTACTATAGGAAGGAAAAACGAGGGTGCTCAAAATGTAAGGCACATCTATTACATGGTGCATGCCAAAGATAAATATCTTGCACTGAAACGAATTGTAGATTATTATCCCAATATTTACGGAATAATTTTTTTGCCGTACCAGAAAAGAGACACAGGAGATAGCAGAAAAACTTCTTCAGGACGGTTACGATGCAGACTCATTGCATGGCGACCTTTCCCAGGCACAACGCGATAATGTAATGAGTAAATTCAGAAACAGAAACCTTCAACTGCTGGTAGCAACTGATGTGGCTGCAAGAGGGTTGGATGTGGATGATGTTTCGCATGTAATAAATTTTGGTTTACCCGACGATTGTGAAGTTTATACTCATCGTAGCGGAAGGACCGGCAGGGCTGGCAAGACCGGTACATCAATCTCTATAATTCATATAAAAGAGAAAGGAAAAACTGCACAGATTGAAAAGCTTATCAACAAAAAAATTTGAGAGACGTGAAGTCCCGAAGGGCGATGTAATTTGTGAAAAACAGCTGTTCAACTTTGTTGATAAAATTGAAAAAGTAAAAGTGAACGAGGAAGAGATAGAACGTCTGCTTCCATCTATTTTCCGTAAACTGGAATGGCTTGGAAAAGAAGATATAATAAAAGAGTTGTCTCTCTGGAGTTCAATCGTCTGATTGAGTATTATCAGAAGGCCGAAGAGATTCACCAGCCTGAAGAGTCATCATCAAAAGGAATGAAGGCAGATCTGGTGCTAAAAACTACGACAGAAATGAAAAAAATAGTCGTAAACCGGAAAAAGGTTATGCCCGCATATTTATCAATGTTGGGAAGATGGATGGTGCGAATCCGTCCACTCTTATGGGTTTCATCAATGAAAATGTGAAAGGGAAAGTTCCTGTGGGAAGAATAGACCTGTTGAAAAGCTTCTCTTTTTTTCGAAGTTCCCGATGAATATGCGTCGAAAGTGGTTAATACTTTTAGAGGTATGTACATAGATGAAAGGAAACTGGTAGTGCAAATGGCTCAGGATGGTCATAGTCCAGAGAGAGGGAGGAGAGATTTTGCAGACCGTTTTTATCAGGAAAACAGCATAAACAGGCACAATAAAGGAAAAAAAATGGAGGTCGCAGGAAACGGTGATTGTTCCTCGGGGTTGAGCTGAATTTTTTTACAGAGTGGGGGGGTTCCTATATAATTCTCTTTATCTTTCAGATACTGTTGCAGTGCATCACCCTTTACTTAAAAAAAGGAAGTCAAAAATTAAATCAATTTGATTCAATATCAGAAAAAATAAACTTTTCATTTATTTTATATGTGTCTTTAAAAAGGTATAGATGCTAAGTCTGTATCTTTTTTTTATATCTTTGTGAACCATATAGCATAAGACCTATGGCACGAAGAAGACTTTCCCAGACTCAAATTGCTTTTATTATCATCCTCTGGCTTGTTCTGGTAGCGTATATTCTATTGTACGCTAAAGTAACCTTTTATACCATTATTTCAATACTTATATCGGGAGCCATCGTATTTATTCCTGTTTACAAAAATCTAAAGAAATAGGTTTTATAGTAACAAAAATGATAAAAATATTAGAATATTTTTATCATTAGAAATTTATTTCTAATTTTGCATTTCAAAGTGATTATTTTTATACGAATTGTTAGAAAAATAATTTTAATGAAACTTGAATTAACGTTCTTGCTGCGGTAAAATGGTTACTACAAGTCTTCTGCAAAACAATGAAATCGAAATGATTAATATAATTATTAGAGGTTGCATCTGACAATAGTATAAATAAACAGATGAAATAATAAATTGTATGAAAGCTTCAGAGGTTATCGATCTATTAAAAAGACGTTTCCCCAACGAACCGGAATATCATCAGGCTGTTGAGGAAGTAGTTGAATCAATCGAGGATGCTTATAATGAACATCCTGAGTTTGAAAAAGCAAATATAATTGAGCGTTTGGTTATCCCGGATAAGATACACTCTTTTCGTGTTACCTGGGTAGATGATAAAGGAAATGTGCAGACCAATATGGGGGGGTATCGTGTCCAGCATAACAATGCTATTGGGCCCTATAAGGGCGGAATTCGCTTTCATGCATCGGTATCTCCTTCTATTCTGAAATTTCTTGCTTTTGAGCAGACATTTAAAAATGCTCTTACCACTCTTCCTATGGGTGGTGCCAAAGGAGGATCAGATTTCTCACCTCGCGGTAGGTCCGATGGTGAGATTATGCGTTTTTGTCAGGCATTTGTTGAGGGATTGTGGCGAGTGATCGGGCCTAATACCGATGTGCCTGCCGGGGGGGATATTGGTGTAGGAGGACGTGAAGTAGGCTATATGTTCGGCAAATACAAGAAGCTGGCCGAAGAGTTCACAGGTACGTTTACAGGCAAGGGACGCGAGTTTGGAGGTTCTCTTATTCGCCCTGAAGCAACCGGATACGGGAATGTATATTTTCTGCTGGAGATGCTGAAGACCAGGAATATTGATATAAAAGGGAAAAAATGTCTGGTGTCCGGATCCGGAAACGTGGCACAATATACCTGTGAGAAACTGATTGAGCTGGGAGCTATACCTGTTTCTCTTTCTGATTCAGATGGTTATATATATGATCCCGACGGAATTACAAGAGAAAAACTTGACTTCGTAATGGAACTAAAAAAAATCTTTATCGCGGCCGTATTCGCGAATATGCCGAAGAGTATGGTTGTAAATACGTTCCAGGAGCACGCCCTTGGGGGGGAGAAAAGCAGATATTGCCCTTCCGTCGGCCACGCAGAACGAGATTGACCAATCGGATGCCGCGCTCCTTGTAAAGAATGGGATTATTGCAGTATCGGAAGGTGCCAACATGCCTAGTACTCCTGAGGCAATAGAGATTTTTCAACAACACAAGATCCTTTATGCACCCGGTAAAGCTGCAAATGCCGGAGGTGTTTCGGTATCGGGACTGGAGATGACACAAAATTCAGAACGTTACAGCTGGCCAGCTGAACAGGTGGATGAAAAATTGAAATGGATCATGGGTAATATCCACGAAAATTGCGTTAAATACGGAACCGAAAGCGATGGTTATATCAACTACGTGAAAGGCGCTAACATTGCAGGGTTCATGAAGGTTGCCAAGGCCATGATGAGCCAAGGTGTTTTGTGATAAGTTATATACTTATTCCCGGATAACGGCTTTTTGCCGCAGTAAATGCAATTTCAAATAGGGATTCATAAATTTTTTTATTCTGAGAATTGACGTATTTTTGCATTCTGAAAAAAAAGGATGGTCCGGTAGCTCAGCTGGATAGAGCAACAGCC
>JMBV01000399.1_pt1 | contig 14252 bp, 29 predicted proteins | sample 616531 | NCBI WGS metagenome assembly JMBV01 (sample SAMN02727904, study PRJNA239997) | anaerobic digester metagenome | biome: anaerobic digester; isolation source: mesophilic anaerobic digester inoculated with municipal waste water sludge... | place: Germany: Bielefeld University, CeBiTec ... | reverse complement strand
TAATAGACAGACAACTAAATCAATCGGTAGAGATAAACGAAAGTGCAAAAGAGTTGAGTGAATTATCATCTGAACTAGAGGCTTTAGTTAAGAGATTTAAGATATAATAACAAACAATAGAATCAAAAATAAAAGAGCCCGGATAAATAAGGGCTCTTTTATTCTAACGTACAATATAAAAAAAATAGATTAACGGCTTTTTGAAGAAGATTTTTTTTGGTACCCTTCTTTTTGTCTTTCATCATTGGAATTACAATAGGGCTTGCTATAAATATCGAAGAATAAGTTCCAACTACAACGCCCATAGTTAAACCAAAGGCAAACGAAGCAATAGATCTTCCTCCCATTAATAACATCAAAAATACAACAATAAAGGTTGTTATAGAGGTATGCAAACATCTTACCAAAACATCATTAATGCTTTGATTCATCACTTCTTCTATAGGTGTTGCTCGACTTTTTGCTCGATTTTCCCTGATTCTGTCATAAACAACGATAGTGTTATTAAGTGAATACCCTACTAATGTTAGAAATGCGGCGATAGCCATTAAATTCATTTCTATTCCAAATAATGAGTAGAAACCTAAAGTTACTATTACATCATGGGCTAAAGCAAGAATAGCCCCCCCAATTGCAAATGAAAATTGGAATCTAATAGTAATATAAATTAGAAGTACGGCTAACGTAGCAATTATTGCATACCATGCAAATGATCGAATTTCTTTTGCTGCATAACCAGATACGTCATTAAACTGTTCCACTTCTAAATCAGAAGATTGTAGATAAGTGGAAAGTGAGTTTATAAATTCATCTTTTATCTGAGAAGAAGGGAATGAATCTTTGACGGTTATAACATAAAAATTCTTTGTAATCTCTTCATCGGATGGTTTTACAGAAACTATTTTTGCTGTTGCATATGAAGGGTCAATTTTTTTTGTAAAGCATCTCTTAATTGGTCTATAGTGTAAGTTTCCTGGGTTGAAATTACAATCTCACTTCCTCCAGAAAAATCAACTCCGAAGTTGAATCCTTTAACAAAAATTACTATAACAAAAAAAATAATAAAAGCTAATGAGAGATAAATGAATATTTTTCTTTTTCCAACTATATTTAAGTTAGGCATTATTCATTCCCCCCTTTTCCTACCACTATACCTTTTAAATATTTTTCAGGTTTGATCATATTTGAGGATCCTTCTAATATGACTCTTGTGACTACTAAGTTTGTAAACATAGAACCTAAAACTCCTATTATCAAGGTAACAGCGAATCCTCTAATACTTCCAGAAGTTAAAAAGTATAGAACTATGCCAGCTAAGACTGTTGTTATATTGGCATCAAGAATAGTTGAAAAGACCTTGTCAAATCCAAATTTAATAGCAGTCAAAGGAGGTCTACCTACTCTCATCTCTTCTTTTATTCTTTCATAAATTATTACATTTCCATCGACCGTAGTTCCAAAGGTTAGAATTATACCTGCAAGACCAGGTAACGTAAGAATTGCGCCTGACCAGCTTAAGACTCCAAGTAATAATAAAGTGTTGTATAGAAGTGCTATATCGGCAACAAATCCCATCCAACCATAAAAATAATCAAATAAACCATGACAATTACAAGACCTATAATTCCTGCATTTACTATTGTAGTTACGACATCTCTACCTAAAGTTGGGCCAATAGTATTTTCTTGGAATTTAATTAAATCAACAGGTAGATTACCAGATTTAATTAATACAGCAATATTTTGGGCCTCTTGTACGCTTTCTATTCCGCTTATTTCCGCCCTACCTTCAGAGATTTTATCTCTAACTACTGGGGCAATTATTACCTCATCGTCTAATATAATTGCAATTTGTTTACCAATTAAGTTAGCTGTTGCTAATTCAAATTTATTTTTTTTCCTTGATTACTAAAACTTAAATTGACGACAAAACCGCCGCCTTGTGGATTTAAAGAGGCACGTGCATCTGTAACATCTAGACCAGTTATTTGAAAAGGTTCAGTACCGAATTCGAACACATTTTTTTTACACGATACCATACATTTGGATTTCTGCTATCTCTAACATAACTATATAAATCAATCTCTTCTCCATCAACTTTAACCTTTCTATTCCTTGTTATTTGAGGTGGAGTAGATGATTCTATCGTTTCAATAACTTCTGCAAAATACAATTTTCCTTTGCTTCCTATAAGTTCTTCCGCTCTTCTGGTATCTGAAATTCCGGGTATTTCTACTCTTACCCGTCTTTCTCCCCCCCCTACAACAACTTCTGAAACAACTGCTTCTGTGTAGCCTGCACTGTCTAATCTTCTTCTTAAAACAGCTATGACGTTATTAACTATCTCTTCAGCACGAGCGCCTTCAGGAATCGCCATGCTGTACTCTAGAGAGCTTCCTCCTTGAATGTCAAGACCCAACTTAATGTTAGGTAAATATTTAAAGATACTAATATTATTTTATTTTCTGAAAGAGGAAGAACTATCCCAAGTAAAGCAAAAATGAATACTGCCACAGAGAGTATTAGTAGTATTCTTCGACTTTTCAACTATTTCACCCCCCCTTTTCAATAAAAAAATAAAAAAAACAAAAAAAGAAATAGGAAATATTATTTTTTTCTTTTCTACGTCTTCTTTTTCATCAGGGTTTTCTTCTTCTGAAACTTTTTCTTCAGCAGAAGATTTTGAAGATAAAATACCAGCCACTGCATTCTTGGTTATATCTATTTCGGTCCTATCTCCTGTAGCTATTCGTATAGTGTCATTTGAAATAGAAACAATTTTACCTATAATACCTGCAGAAGTAACAATCTTATCTCCTTTTTTTTAGAGAGGAAATCATTTCCTTATGCTTTTTTTTCTTGTCTTCTTTGAGGTAAAAATAACATTACCCACATCAACACAAGAATAACTAGTAGAAAAAATAAGGCTACCAAAACCTCCACCGGGTGCTGCTTGAGCTTGCTCGGTGACTCCTTGAGCATCTGAGGCGCCAGCAGGACCAAAGTTTACAAAATTAAGGATCTTTTCGTACATAAAACACCTCCAAAATATGCGTTAGTTTTATAAAACATAACAAACATTTTTTTATCTTTTATTTCTAATAAAATCTTTTCTGTAAGATTGTATCACATTTTTAAATCAGGGTCAATCTTTTCTTTTGGGCTTGAAATCTGTAATTAAATTTTTAAATTTCAGCATCTTTTACAAAAAAATTGTGTTATTATATATGTAGTTTCTATTAAAAAAAATTTGGTATGGTTAGGAGGGGGGGTTAGAATGGATGAACTAGTATACGCAAAAATAATAGATGGTGAAATTATATTTTATTTTGCAAAGGGCCATACACAAAAAGACCTCTTCGAGAGTTTTAAAAGAGAGCTTGTTAAGATGAAAAGTTTTTTTTAACATAGGTGACAGTTTTTATGTTTACTTTGAAGATGGCTCTCAATACAATCTCATTAACAATATAATCAAATTTGCCAAAAATTTTGACTTGAATGTCGCAGGTGCTTATTTTGGTAAGTTGCCAGAAGGTAAAGTAGGAAACAAAGAACTAACCCTTTCCAGTACGAAGATATATAGAAAACATTTACGATCAGGTCAAGTAGTACAAAATCCTGGAGACATAATAATTTTTGGTAATGTCAATCAAGGAGCTGAGGTCAACGCAGGGGGGAAGTGTGATAATATTTGGAAAAGTGTTTGGTACAGTCAGAGCCGGTATAACAAACAAGAAAAAATGTCTTCATAATCGCCTACGAGATGGAATCACCATTAGTCGAGATTGCAGGTATTCCCTTCTACAACTATGAATGGCCAAAAACCCCCATATCAATAAGAGTAGAAGGAGATAAAGCGTTAGTCGAAACTCTAGAACTATAAGTCAACGACTCATAAGGAGGGGGGGAATAATGGACACTAAAGACTTAATTAAAAATCTTTCCGATTCTTTTGGAGTTACCTCTTTTGAAAACTGTACATTTCCATTAATTGAACAGTTTTTGCTAGAAATAAATCAAGATATCAAGTTAGAAAAAAAATAGGAATAGGTAATTTAGTAGCTACTTATGGCCAAGGTAATCCTAAGATTGCCTTTTTTTGCTCATGTTGATGAAATTGGGATAGTTATTTCCAATATTATAGATGACACGTTTGCACGAATCGAAGCAGTTGGTGGAGTAGATCCTAGAACCTTGGTAGGTAAACGGGTGTGTTTTAGAACTGAGAATGGGGGGGAAAAATTAGGGGGGGTAATAGGATTTTTGGCACCTCATTTACAAAAGCCTGAAGATAAAGATAAATCTCCCTCTTTTGATGAGCTTTTTGTAGATTTCTCAGTTTCAGGTGGAACGAAAGATATAAATGTAGGTGATATTGGTGTTATTAATGTTGAGGCAAAAGATTTAGAGAACGACCAGATAGTTGGAAAGGCAATAGATAATAGAGCAGGCGTTGCCGTTCTTATTAAATCGTTTGAATATCTACAAAATCTTAAATTTGATGGACAATTGATGCTTTCTTTTAACAAAGGAGAAGAGGTAGGATTAGTTGGGGGGGCAAAAGGGGGGGCTGCTGAATATCTGCAACCTGACTATGCTGTAGTTGTGGATGTAACTTTTGGAGAGAGACTTCCTGAAAATGTTGAATCTTTTAAAATAGGTGAAGGTCCCGTAATTACTATAGGAGCACCGATTAACAGATGTGTATATGATGATTTAGTAAAAACTGCCAAAGATAATAATATAAAATATCAGATAGAAGCGGTTCCTAGTAGAAGTGGAACTGAAACGGATATTGTACAAATTGTTGGGCAGGGAATAAAAACAGGTTTAGTTTCCGTACCTATTCTAAATATGCATTCACCAAGTGAAGTTGTAAATATAAACGATATTGATAGAGCAGCCAAATTACTTGCTATGTTCGCATTAAATATGAGTCTAAAAACGAAGGGAAGTTTGAACGTATGAGAAAATATCTAAAAGATCTTACCGAATTATCTGGGATATCGTCTCGAGAAGAAAAGGTTAGAGAATATATAAAATCACAAGTAGAAGGTAAAGTCAACAATATAACTATTGACAATTTAGGCAACTTAATTTGCTTTGTTAAAGGAAAGGATTCATCCAAAAAGATGATGGTAGATGCACACATGGATGAAGTAGGATTTATGGTTACGAAAATAAATGATGATGGCACTTTAGGAATTTCTCCAGTTGGTGGGGGGGTTGATCCTCGTGTTATTAAAAGTCAACGATTAAAGATAGAAGGAGTTTTGAATGCGGTAGTTAATTCAACTCCTATCCATTTAGATAAAGATATCAAAAGAGTGGTTAAATACGAAGAAATAAAAGTTTATGCGGGATTTTCTAGCAAAGAGGAAGCAAGTAAAAAAAGTTAATTTAGGTGACATGGTTACCTTTGATACAACCTATGTTGAAGAAGGTAATTATGCTTTATCAAAGGCTTTTGATGATCGTGTTGGTTGTTCTATTATGCTAGATATAATTGATTATATCTATGAAAACAAATTACAACCAGCATTTGATACCTATTTCAACTTTGCAACTCAAGAAGAAGTTGGATTAAGAGGAACAGGAGTTGCAGCCGCAAGAATTAAACCTGATTTTGCACTTGTATTAGAAGGAACAACCGCTGGAGACAATCCTGAAAATCCGCCTGAAAAGTGGGCGACTCATATAGGAAATGGTCCAGTTATTACTTTTATGCACAGTGGTTTGGTAATAAAAAAAAGAAATGTTTGAAACAATTGTAAATGCTGCAAAGGCTTTAAACATCAAATTTCAATATAAAATGAGAACAGCAGGAGGCACGAATGCTGCGAAACTTGCTAAGACCATGTATGGAATTCCAGCTGGAGTAATATCTGTGCCTTGTAGATATATACATTCGCCACTAGCAATACTGAATATAGATGATTATAATAATACTTATTCATTGGTAAAAGAATTAGTTACTAACAATGAAAGGTGGGTAAATTATGAAAGAGCTCATTAAAAATATAACCGAACTATATGGACCAAGCGGCAGAGAACATGAAGTTAGAGAGTTTATTAAAAAAAGAAATAGAAGATTATGTAGATGAAATTAAGATTGACAAATTAGGAAATCTTATAGCAATAAAAAAAAGGGCACTCCGGAAAAACCATATTATTTGATGCACATATGGATGAAATTGGGGGGGTAGTAGTTACTCATATAATAGATGGGGGGGATTCTTAAAGATAGAACAAGTTGGGGGGGGCAATTTCCTCTTAATCTTGTTGGAGCTAGATTGAATTTTAAAGGAAGAATAGGTGTTGTAGGTATTGAAGGTGAGACTGATAAAGAACTGAGAGAAAACTATAAAAATGTGTCTTTAGACAATATTTATGTGGATATAGGTGTTTCTTCAAAAGAAGAAGCTGAAAAGTATGCCCCCCCTATAGGTACATTTGGGGGGGTATTTGCCGATGGATTTGTTGACTATGGAGAATACTGCTTATCTAAAGCATTAGATGATAGAATTGGATGCGCTTCACTTATAGAAACTATAAAACAAATGAAAGACAATAAACATACTGTTATTTTCGCATTCACTGTACAGGAAGAGGTTGGACTAGTAGGTGCATTCGTCTCAGCTTACGATTATAATGTAGATAGGGCTATTGCTATAGATGTCACAGATTCATTAGATACACCTAAAGCGCTAAAGAGAATGAGCATGAAACTTGGATATGGACCTTGTATAAAAATTAAAGATCTAGCTTCTGTTAGTGACAGAGAAGTCGTTGATTGGATAAAAGATACTGCAGTTAATAATAACATAAAATATCAACTTGAGGTGCTAACTTTAGGAGGTACAAATGCAGCAGGATATCAAAGAACAAAATCTGGGATTCCTAGTTGTACTATTTCTATTCCTACAAGATACATACATTCTCCTCATGAAATGATTTGCTATAGTGATGTAGTTGATACTGTAGAACTTATTTTAGCCTTAAGCGAAGCGGATTTTTAATTTCGTTAATAAGCTTTTAATGTAAAGGGGATTAGTTAAAATGGTAAACGTTGCACTTATTGCTCATGACAAGAAAAAAATTAGATCTTGTGATGTTTGTTAAAGAATGGAAAAATGTCTTTTCTCAGTGCAAACTCTATGCTACAAAACAACAGGCTCGGTTTTAAAAGATAAAGTAGGTCTTGAAATACAAACCTTTGAGTCTGGTCCATTAGGGGGAGACTTACAGATAGGTGCTTTGGCAGTATCTGGTAAAATTGATTTCGTGTTTTTCTTAAGAGATCCACTAACTGCTCAACCACATGAGCCTGATGTATCTGCAGTATTGAGAATATGTGATGTACATAACATCCCTCTTGCAACAAATTTAGCTACAGCAGAGGCACTTGTTCTAGAAATAGAGAAAAAAAATTTACAAATAAATAGATTTTAAAATATATTAACAAAAAGCCAGGATTTCCCTGGCTTTTTATTTTCTAAGAGAATTAGCTATTTTTTGTTCCGGCAAACTGTATAACTTGAGTTAAAAGTACCAATATAATAACATCATAAATTAAAACATCCATCCTGAACCTTTGGTATCCATAGTTAATTGCCATGGCTCCTAAGCCACCTGCGCCAACTGCTCCAGCTATTGCTGTATAAGTTATCAGGTTAATTATAAGGAGTGTAATATTTGCAATCATTTCTGAGGCAGTTTCAGGCAATAATACTTTCGAGATAAACTGCCAGTTTGTCATACCCATAGACACAGCAGTATCCCAAAGTCCTTGTGAGAGGTTGTTAAAAGAGTTTTCTGCTAATCTTGCCATAAATGGGATAGCAGCTATGCTTAAAGGTACTATTGCAGCTGTTGACCCAATTATTGTTCCTGTAAGCAGACGGGTTAAAGGAATTATAAGTATTATTAATATAATGAATGGGATAGATCTAAATATATTTACAACCCAATCAAGGACAGAGTAAAAGGTTTTTGATGACTTTTTCTCACTCTTAGATAACATATACAAAGCAATTCCTAAAGGTATACCTAGTAATATTGCAAATAGTGCTGATACTAAAGTCATATACAAGGTTTCTAAAGTAGCAAAAATAAGATCTTGGACCATTTTAGTTCAACACCTCAACTTTATACACATTCTCTGATAACTCTTTCAAAAAAATTTTCGACATGAGAATTATCAGAATTAATAGCAATAATCATTGTTCCGTAAGGACTATCTTTTAAATGTTCTATTTTTCCGTACAAAATATTTACACTTACATCATATTTTTTTAGCAACGTCGTACAAAACAGGCTCGTGGGTTTTACTTCCCCCAAAATACTATTTTTAATAGCTTTTGATTTTTATTTCGTACCATCTCCCAAGTCTTGCTCCAGTCAATATTGATTTCTTGATAAAATTCATTGTTTAATTCTGTTTCTTTTCAATGAAAAATTCGTGAACAGGCCCTACAAAGTTTACATAACCATTTTTTTTAAATATACTACTTTGTCACAAATTTTTTTAATCACGTCCATTTCATGAGTTACGATTAATATAGATTTCCTAGTAGATTGGTTAATTTCCAAAATCAAATCAAGTATCTTTTGAGTAGTCTTAGGATCTAGCGATGAAGTTGGTTCATCGAACAATATAATATCAGGATTACTTATTAGTGCTCGAGCTATAGCAGTTCTTTGTTTTTCACCACCAGATAATTGTGATGGATAGGCGTCTTTTCTTGGGATAAGATTCATGCTTTCAAGCATTTTATTCACTTTTTCTTCAATTTCTTTTTTTTGAAAGATCTTCAATTTCAAGTGGTAAAGCAACATTTTGAAAGACTGTTCTAGAGCTTAATAGATTAAAGTGTTGAAATACTATGCTAATTTTTTTTCTAATCTTTCGTAACTCTTCTTTATCTAAAGATGTTAGATCTACACCGTCTAATAAGATTTTACCAGAAGTAGGAACCTGGAGCAGGTTCAAGGTTCTCAAAAGAGATGTTTTTCCTGCTCCAGAAAGCCCAATAATGCCAACGATTTCTCCATCTTCAACTTTAAAGTTAATATCCTTTAGAACATGGTAATTATCTTCGTATATTAGGTTTAAGTCTTTTATTTCTAACAATTACCTATCTCCTTTTATATTAAAATTAACTAAAAAAAACAGGGACTACAGCTCCATTATATTTTTCGAGTATAAAATTTCTGACTTTATCAGTTGTTAAAACTTCTATTAGAGCCTTAACTAATTCATCGTTTAGTCTTTCCTCGCGAACAGCTATTATATTTGCGTATGGAGATTCTGCTCCCTCAAAAACACAGCATCTTTTAGAGGATTTAAATCAGCTTCCATTGCATAATTTGTGTTTATTACTGCACCAACTACGTTTTTATCGGTTTTGTATGTTCTTGGTAAATAAGGCGCTTCAAGTTCTTTAAAGGTCAAATTATATGGATTTTCAACTATGTCTTTTACTGTAGCAACTAAAGGATCTTCTCTTTCTCTAAGTTTTATTAAGCCATGTTGTTCCAAAAGCAAAAGAGCCCTTCCTTCATTAGTAACATCATTTGGAATTATAATTATATCGCCTTTTTTTTAAGGTCTTTTAAATCCTTTTTTTTAGGTAAAAACCCATAGGTTCAACATGAATCTTTGCAGCACAGACTAAACCTTCAATTTTACGTTCTTTGACAAAGGTTAGTAAGTATGGTTCATGTTGAAAATAATTTGCATCAATTGAACCGTCTGCTAGAGCTAGATTTGGTTGAACATAATCAGTAAAAATAATGATGTCTAATTTAACCCCGGTTTTTGTTCGAAATCATCTTTGACGAATTCTAAAATTTCTGCATGTGGAACTGGAGAGGCACCAACTTTAAAACTCTTACTTTTTGCTGCAGAAAATCCAACAACAGAAAATAATACTACAAGAAGAATCAGTGATACAAAAACCTTTCCTAATGTTTTACTCTTTTCATTTAATCTCCCTCCTAGTGATTAATTACGTTCTTATTTTTGTATTATAAGCGGAAAATTATGGATAAGTTGTTAGGGCTGCCGCCCTGTAACCCGCTAAATATTCCAATATTGTAATTAAAGCGTTCTTATTTTTGTATTATAAGCGGAAAATTATGGATAAGTTGTTAGGGCTGCCGCCCTGTAACCCACTAAACTCCAGATTTTGTAACATTTATTTTGACTGTAGAGTAATATTCGCAAGGTACAAAAAAAACCTCTTCCGGTTATTGCTTGGAAGAGGTTAATTATTTTCTTATTTTCCCTCTCCTTATCTCCCGGAAAACTTCCTGCAGGATTTGGCACCTTTGCATAAATTGTTTTTATGCAGGTTGCCGTGGTTTCACAGGGCCAGTCCCTCCACCACTCTTGATAAGGAAATCATCTATTTATTTTTTTTCAATCATAACATATTTAGTTGGCAATGTCAAGGAGATAGAAAAATAAAAGTAAAAGTTTACATGAGTTTTTTTTAAGAATTGTTCAATATTTTAATGATTATTATGTTATAATAATCATTAGAAACGTGGATTAATAACGTTAAATTTAGAGTTGGTCCAGAGCGAATCCCTCCCCCCCATTTTATTTGTACAAGCACCCAACATGTTAAAGAAATTAAGAATTAGAGAAGATTAGAAGTCGGTGGGGGGGTATTTTGTAACAAAATCAAATACAAAACGTATGTAAAATGAGCTTTTTAGAATTTCTAAACTGAGTATAATAATGATTTAGGAGGAGATAGTTATGAATAGTTCTGTAAAAATTACCGATGATATTTATTATGTAGGTGTTAATGACAGAGATACAGCACTTTTTGAAAATCTTTGGCCTCTTGATAAAGGTGTAAGTTATAATTCTTATTTAATTTTAGATGAGAAAACAGCATTGATAGATACTGTTAAAGAAAGTAAAATCTCAGAATTTTTTTTGATAAGATCAGACATCTTCTTAATGGTAGGGCTTTGGATTACTTAATAATAAACCATATGGAGCCCGATCACTCAGGTTCTATTCCTGAATTATTACAAGAATTTCCTGGAATTAAAATTGTAGGAAACAAGACTACCTTTCAATTTATTAAGGATCTATACAAGGTAGAAGACAATTTTCAAGAAATAAAAGATGGTTCTGTTTTAAATTTAGGTAAGCATACATTGAAATTTTATCTCACACCAATGGTTCACTGGCCTGAAACTATGATGACGTATGATGAAAAAGATAAGATACTTTTTTTCAGGAGATGCCTTTGGTGGATTTGGAACTTTAGATGGCGGGATTTTTGATGATGAAGTAAGAATCGATTTTTTTTGAAGATGAGATAAGAAGATATTTTTCGAATATTATTGGAAAATACACAAAGATGGTTCAAAGGGCTTTAAACAAGTTAAAAGATGCAAACATTGATATAGATATAATTGCAGCAACTCATGGTCCTGTTTGGAGAAAAGATCCAAAAAGAATCATAGATTTGTACGATAAATGGAGTAGATGTGAAACAGAAAAAGGTGTAGTAATTGCATATGGCTCTATGTACGGAAATACAGAAGAAATGGCCGAATATGTTGCAAGAAGGTTAGCAGAAGAAGGAATAAAGAGATAAAAATAATGAGTGTATCAAAAACGCATATTTCTTATATTATCAATGAAATATGGAAGTACAAAGGTGTAATATTAGGGAGTTGTACATATAATCAAGGGTTATTTCCTTACATGGAATCGTTAGTACAGTGGTTAGCTCACAATGACATAAAGAACCACGTTTTAGGAATATTTGGAACTTATGGTTGGAGTGGAGGAGGGGGGGTTTCTACTTTAGTTAAATACAACGAACAGATGAAATGGCCTTTAGTATATGAACCAGTTGAGGCGAAGTTGTCTGCTAAATCTGAAGATTTTAAAAAGTTAGATGAATTAGCAAAGGCTATGGCAAGAGAAATTAACTCGTAAAAAGCAATAAGTACTCGTTGAGGTGAAAAATCTATGGAACAATTAATTAAAAAAAGTTTAACAAGGGCTCAAATATGTGAAGAAGTAAGGCCCGGACCCTCATCTATCATCATCTTTGGAGCGTCTGGCGACCTCACGTTTAGAAAATTAATTCCTTCAATATTTGCCTTATTTAAAAAAAGAGTTGCTACCGAAACAATTTTACCTGTTGGGGGGGTTGCAAGAACAAAGTATACTGATGAAGAATACAGGAATGAAATAAAAAGGTGGCTTTTAAATGAAAACGAAGCTCTAAATAGCGTCTTATCGTTTATAGAAAGAATATTTTATATATCAGGTAACTACGACGATGATTCACTTTACAAGTTACTACAAGAGAAATTAAACTCTCTAGATAAGATGTTTGAGACACAACAAAATCATATTTTTATCTAGCAACGCCACCAAGTGTCTATCTAGAAATTATAAGACGGTTAGGGCAGTTTGAACTAACAAAAGAAAACTCAGGTGGTTATTCCCGAGTTATTATAGAAAAACCATTTGGGAGTAATTTAGAAACTGCTATCGAATTAGATAAGGAATTACACAAGTACTTAAAAGAATCACAAGTATATCGAATAGATCATTATCTTGGTAAAGAAACTGTTCAAAATATAATGATGCTTAGATTTGCAAATATTGTATTTGAACCAATTTGGAATTACAAGTATATAGACAACGTTCAAATCACAGTGGCTGAAACTCTAGGAATTGAGCATCGAGCAGGATATTTTGAACAAGCCGGGTTATTAAGGGACATGTTTCAAAATCATATGATACAATTATTGACGTTGGTTGCTATGGAACCGCCAGCTTCTTTAGAGGATTCTAGTGTACGGGATGAAAAAAAACAAAACTTCTAAAATCTATACGCATGTATGATACTTACGAAATTGATAAATATTTTGTTAGAGGTCAGTATGTCAGAGGAACCGTTAACGGCAAAGAAGTCCCTGGCTACCGAGAGGAACGGAATGTGAATCCTAACTCCTACGTTGAAACCTTTGTAGCTGGAAAATTTCTCATTGACAATTGGAGATGGAGTGGCGTACCTTTTTATTTACGTGCAGGAAAAAGATTAAAAAAAGAAAATCAGTGAGATTGCCATTATCTTTAAAGAGGTTCCTCATTCGATTTTTTTCAAAAATAATGTAGAACTTGAACAAAATGTTTTGATACTGAATATTCAACCTGACGAAGGATTTTCTTTGAAGATTCAGGCAAAGCAACCCGGTTCAAAGTTATGTTTAAATACCTTAACTATGGACTTTAAATACAACGAATTCTTTAATTTTAAAGGGCCAGATGCCTATGAAAGATTGCTGTTAGATGCGATGGTTGGGGGATCAAACTTTATTTGTAAGAAGTGATGCGATGGAGTTAGCTTGGAAATTATTGACTCCAATTTTAAATAAATGGGAACAAGACAAAGAAAAAGGCCTTTTATTTTATGAAGCAGGCAGTTGGGGGACCAAAAGAAGCAAATGAGTTAATTGCTAGAGATGGCAGAGAATGGAGAGATTTAGAAGCTGAGGGAGAAATAGAAGATGGTTTTTAAATTGTTCGAAAGCTTAGAAGAGTTTTTAGATGAATCAGCAAATTTGATATTTAAGATATACAAAGAGAGTATAACCAAATACAATCAATTTTCTCTTATGCTTTCTGGAGGTAACACCCCCCCAAAACCACTATTTGAAAAAAAATTGCTAAAGATTACAACGATAAAATCAATTGGGAAAGAGTTTTTGTGTTTTGGGCTGATGAAAGATACGTCGACAAAGAAAGTGATGATAGTAATTATAAATGGGCTTATAAATTGCTACTTTCAAGGGTAAATATACCTCAAAACAATATTTATCGAATAAAAACTGAACTACCACTTGAAAAAGCTGCAGAAGAATACGAGAAGGAAATAATCAACTTTTTTTTCAAACTAAAGAACCTGCTTTTGATCTTATCTTACTTGGAGTTGGAAAAGACGGTCATACTGCATCTTTGTTTCCAAACAGCGATTTACTAACTGAAAACAATCGATTAGTAGCACCTGTTTTCCCATCAGGAGAGCCATATGTTCCAAGAATAACAGTTACATACAAAGTTCTCAATAATGCAAAAATATATTATTTTTAAGTTCGTATAATGATAAAAAGAATGTTATAGATGAGATAATCACAAACAAAGAAAAAGCAAAAGAAAAATACCCTGCTGCAAGGTAGAAGCAAGGAGAATTTACTTTTTCTCAT
>JMBV01000398.1_pt1 | contig 14265 bp, 22 predicted proteins | sample 616531 | NCBI WGS metagenome assembly JMBV01 (sample SAMN02727904, study PRJNA239997) | anaerobic digester metagenome | biome: anaerobic digester; isolation source: mesophilic anaerobic digester inoculated with municipal waste water sludge... | place: Germany: Bielefeld University, CeBiTec ... | reverse complement strand
TCTTCAAAGGCTACACCAACTGCAGCAGTAGCTAAATTTGCAGCTTCAGGTAAGAAAGTTAGAAAGAAAGACCTAGGTATGATAGCAGCATCCTACGGATATGTATATGTGGCACAAGTCTCTATGGGCGCTAATATGAATCAATTAATGAAGGCAATGCAAGAAGCCGAATCCTATGATGGACCATCCCTAATCATAGCCTATGCACCATGTATAAATCATGGTATAAAGACAGGTATGGGAACTAGCAGTAAGCAACAAAAGAAAGCAGTAGACACAGGCTACTGGCATCTATATAGATTTGACCCAAGATTAAAAGATGAGGGCAAAAATCCATTTATACTAGATTCTAAAGAACCAACAGAACCATTTATGGATTTCTTAGAATCAGAAGTAAGATACACCTCATTAAGACAATCTTTCCCAGAAGAAGCTGAAGAATTATTTAAAGCAGCAGAAAGGGATGCTAAGGAAAGATACGAAAAATATAAGAAAATGGCAGAAGATTAATATATAATAAAAAGCTTATGGCGAAGGCCATAGGCTTTTTTTAATGGGACAGTGGGGGGGACGGTTCTCCTTGTCCCATCCCGATGGGAATCTGGTTGAAATTAGATTTTATATCAGTTATTATAAGAGTAAGTAGGGTTTGTACATTAAAAAGTATAGGAGGTAGTAATAATGCCTAAAAAGTTTTTATGCTTAATAATAACTGTTTTAACATTATTTGTTACCAGTCCTAAAAAAAACAAAATGATATATTCATAGCAGCAGAAGATGATTGTTATGAATGGAATAGCTATAGGGTAGAAGAACCTTTATTGTAATTATTGTATATCTATATCATAAAGCTTTTTACAATTTGATATAAGCATATTTTTAACCTTATATTGTCCCAATATTTCAGAAAAATTCACAGAATTTTCTAATGAATCCTTATAATCATTATATCCAAGAAAATATTCAGCAATGCCTTTTCTAAAGTATAAAAGATTTAATCCATTATAATTTCGATTTTTAATACAATAGTCTATGCCTAAATTAGAATATTTTAAGGCTTTTTCATGTAAATCAAGTCTATGATAAGTATAGGCTAGGTTATAGCATATTTTAGGATATAGATAATCATTTGGGTCTATGGATTTTATACAAAATTCCATAATTTCTAGACTTTTTTTCTGTAGATTCTAGTTTATTTATTAAAAGGGCTATATTCATTAAAATTCTTAATTCCATGGAATTATACACAAAGGATTCATAGTTATTAAGTGAAAAACCAGGGGGGGTAGTTATTTTTATAGCCTCTACGAGCTTATTGAGAGAATCACTAGGTTTGTTATATTTCTTATTTAATATTATAGATTCTATTAGTAATATAAGTTGATTAATTTGGTCGATAAAATATGGATGGGAAGTGTTATCAAGTAAAGTTTTTAAATCTTCTAATTCTATCTCTAGGGTTTCATATTCATCCCTATCAATTTTAGTTTCTAATTTATTTTTTTTATTTCTTCAAAAGCATCATAATCATAGAATCTATAGCTAAGTAGAAGTTTATTTAAATCTTTTTTTTAATGGGAGAGATAATAAATCTAGAGTTTCATGTGAAGGCAATACTTTACCATTTTCTATTTTTCTTATGGTATCTGTATGTATATTAGATAATTGATTTAAATCATTTTGAGTAAGCTTCAAGCTATTTCTAATATTACGTATTTCTGACCCAAAGTTTTTAAGATCGTAATACAAAACATTCACAGCTCCTTTAGACATAATATTTAGGACAAACCTAATTTGAATCTGGTTGAACCTGTCCTATTTATTATCTATTATAGAGTTAAATGGAGAATATGTAAAGGGAAAAAGAAAAGGGGGATATAGATGGAAGGTGCTAATTATACATTTGGGAAGTCTGTTGGAAGTTGGCATGCTGATAGAGCACAGACGGTGACGTTTGTAGTTACAGATGATTGCAATTTGAGATGTAAATACTGTTATATAACTCATAAAAGGTCTGACAATAAAATGGATTTTGATACTGCTAAAGCATTTATTGATCGTTTGCTTACAACCGATGAAATGAGATATTCAGAAGCTGTAATCTTAGAATTTATCGGTGGTGAACCTATGATTGAGGCACCATTGATCGATGAAATAGTAGACTATTTTAAGCTTAAAGCTTTTGAACTTGATCACGATTGGTATTGGAATTATAGAATAAGTATTTGTACAAATGGGGGGGTTAACTACTCATCTTCTGAAGTTCAAAGGCTGATCAAGAAAAATTTTAATAAAATGTCTGTAACCATATCAGTGGATGGAACTAAGGAAAAGCATGATATGCAAAGGGTTTTTCCAGATGGGACAGGTTCATTTGATAGAATAAGTGAAAACATTGATTTATGGCTTAGCCAGTTTAGGGGATCAACCAAGGTAACGTTTGCAAGTGATGATTTGCCATTATTATATGACAGTATTTTATATTTATGGGATAGAGGCATAAAAGAGGTTAGCGCTAATGTTGTTTTTGAAAATGTATGGAAAAATGGTGATGATGAAATTTTAGAGGAACAACTTAAAAAGTTAGCAAATTATGTCATAGACAATAAATTGTATGATAAAGGATATTATTGCTCATTTTTTTGATGAAACTATAGGATATCCTTATGATGAAGAGGATATGAATAGAACTTATTGTGGGGGGGCTGGAAAGATGATTGCATTGGCACCAAATGGGAATATCTATCCTTGCATTAGATATTATGGCTACTCATTAAATAACCATGGAGAATGGCCAGTAGGTGATATAAAAAGTGGAATAGATATGGAAAAGGTTAGGCCTTTTGTATTATCAACTAATCGGCTTCAAAGTGATTCGGAGTGTTTAAATTGTGATATTGCAACTGGATGTGGTTTTTGTCAAGGTTTTAATTATGATGAAGCCCTAATACCTACTAATTTTTACCGTGCTAAATATATATGTAATATGCATAAGGCTAGAGTTAGAGCGAATAATTACTTTTTTTTCTAAATTATATAATGTACAGGGAATAGAAAGAGAAAATAATAAGATAAATAAAAGGTCGCTTTATTTTTTTTATTATCAGATAATTATATAAGCTATTGTTGTTATGAAAATCAGGGTCAAGGTGATAATGAAATGAGTGATAATATAATTTTTGAGGGTTTAAATTATGCACGAGAAAATTTTATGATACCAATATTTGTTCATGGAGAAAGTGGAAAAACTTTAAAAGTAAAAGAAGAATATGTAGATTATGACATATTACATATAGTTCCTATAAAGTATTATGATTTGGCACAAAAACAAGGATTCAGACGAATTTTACCAGTATATGATATGGAGAATGTTTGGAATAAAAAGATATTTATTGACAATGTAATATTGAACGTAAAACAAGATGAAATAAAAGGATTAAATAAAATGGTTGATGAACTAATTGAATTTTCGAATAGGATTAATATAAATATAACAGAATTAGATAGGCATTTTAATGAAGAAGAATATGAACAGCAGATGGAAATGATAAGTGATAAAATTATAAAAATATGGGAAAATGAGGGAAGTTTTAAGGAGATAAACCTATTAACAGATATCTTGTTTTTGGACAAACATGATAATTGTCAGGCAGGAGAAAATACATTCGTATTATCTCCATCAGGAAAATATATACTTGTTGTGCCACCTTTTCCAATACTGAAGATTATTTTATTGGAGATATTGATGAAGATATTACAGAGGAATATGGTGCTCGTTTATACAAAGTTGAGAACAGTAATCTCTGTAGAACCTGTGATGCTTACCAATGTAAAGATTGTATCTATATTAATAGAGAGAACACAAAAGAGTATAATGTTTCACCATCATTTCAGTGTAGAAAAAGTCATATAGAAAGAGTAGTTTCCTTAGATTTAAAAAAATAAACTTAGGGATTGTTCAATAATACCTAGTAGAAACTTATCGGAAATGAAAGTGAATGATTTTTTTTAGACCCAATAGCAATGTTTTTTTGGGAACAATAATGAATTTACAGGATATTATAGATGCAAACCCTAAGAATTAGGATGTAAAACTTAAAGGGAGTTTGGGAAAATAGGAAGTAAAATTAGTGTGATATGTCCAATAGGACTTCACAAATAGAATCAAAGGGGGGGATATTATGTCATACAGCAGCAAAATTAGGCAAAACATCATGGATAATCCTATTGCACCTGCAGGTGGGTGTCCATCATGTTTTGGTTCCTGCACTGGGGGTTGTGGAAATGCTTGTGAAATTCAATGTGGCGGAAATTGTGGTGGCACTTGTCATGGTTCATGCGAGGGAGATTGTTCGACAACATGTTATACCAGTTGCGTTAGCGGTTGCACATATAATTGTTCCGACAATTGTGCGACTGGGGCTGGATGGATGACAGGTAATAATTTGCTATAATCATGAAAAAAATTTAGTTGGCTTGATTATCAAGTCAACTAAATTACATATTAATCAAATCTAAAAATAAAAATCAATGAAAGGGTGTAATAATATGTTAAACAACAAAAAAAATTGATTTTATTATCAGCATTATTGTTAGCCATAATTATAACTGGCATTTTTATTACTTTACAAAACAAAGGTAACAATAGCAAGAAAAACGAATATGCCAATGAAAATGAAACCTTTCAACAGAATAATGAAAAGGAAAAAAAAGAGCCTGAAGAGTTTTATTATATTGAAGAGTTTATAGATGAACCATATGGGAAGGAAATGGCTATGATAAATTATTTAAATATAATGGAAAAGTAGTTAGATTTAAAGACAGTTTTTACAAAATATAAAGTCTAAGGAAAATATTTATGAGATCCTGATATAGAATATGGTGGGGGGGATATCTATGCGTCAGTGAAAATGAAATTTGGAACGTGAAATATGACAATGATAGCAAGAAGATAATAGCTAATTCTTTCAACAACAAGGGGGGGAATAAAAAGGGGGGGAGTATAGAACTAAAAGATTTTAAAGGAAGGATTGCCGATGATTCTTACATAATGATTGATCACATGATAATTAGCGATGATTATATATATCTATCTGCTCGTACTAATACATTACCAACACTTCATATATTTACAAAAACAGGGGGGGAATTAAAACATTCATATGAAAATGTAAAAAGTTTTGATATAGATAATAAAGGCAATTGTGTATTTACAACAGCAGGTTCTGAAATTTTACCACATGGATTTTATATGGTCAATTCAGAAACAGGAGCTGAAATATTTAGAAATACATCTTATAGATTAGAACCTATAAGGTTCTCAGGAGATGGAGAACTCATATATGGATTTGACAAAAAAATTAAATGTGTTTTCTAGCAAAGATGGAAGTTTTAAAGAATCAATATTTGAATTTGGTAAAGATTCTACATATCTATTAGATGATTACGATATACAAGATTTTATGGTGGGAGAAGAAGGAGATATATGTTATTCATTAAGAACCAAAATAACGGGTAATTCGGAAATTAAATTAAGTGATATCAAAAATATTTATTATGTATATACAAAACAAGAAGGTTCTAGACCAGAAAAAGAGGTTACTCTTACTATAACTGCACCATATAGAATTGACTTTATGGATGAAGCTATTAAACGGTATGAGCTTAAACATCCTATGGAGCATGTGGAATACGATTATGCTTATAATAATTATGAAAAGTTTCTTGAAAATGGTGCAGAATATGGAACAAGATTAACTCTTAATATTATAACTGGGGGGGAAATTGGAGATATTATTCATACAGGAGGGTCGGGAATTGAGATTCATGATATTTTTACAACTGATGCTTTTATGGATTTAACAGATTTAATAGAAAAGGATAAGAATTATAAAGAATTAAATAAAGATGTATTAAATGGTGTTAAAATTAATAATGCCATAAGAGGAATACCTATTAACTATCTATTCTATCAATATGAATTAAATGAAGACTTGGAAAAAGAATTAGGAATCAATGTGGATTGGGATGAAATATCTTGGTCAGAAGTATTAGATCTTGTGAAGATAATAGAAGAAAAAAACCCCCCCTGATAGATATTTGTTTGCTAAAGGTATGTCAAGTAGCGGCATCTTGGAATATTTACTTTTGGCAAATATGCCAGATCTCATTAATCTTGAAACCAAGGAAGTAAATTTAAATCAAAAATGGTTCAAGGATCTCTTGGTTACGTTTAAAGAATGTAGCAAAAGCAAGAATTTCATTCAAGGTAGTCAGACTTTTAATTTAAGTGATAGGCTCCAAGGTTCATTATTAGCTTTATCCTTTAATCGAGAACAATATTATGGAGATACCCTAATCCATTTTGATGAATATAACAAAACTAATAGAAGTCGAATGATACCAAGCTTTACTGGAGAAAAGAACGATAATAGGGTTGGAGGTAGTATAAGGATGTATTCAATAAATAATCGTTCTGATAGGAAAGAAAATGCATGGAAATTTTTAAGTTTTCTATTAGAAGAAGATATTCAGTTTATCCTTTCAAGGGAAAGAACAGGAATGCCCATTAATAAAAAGGGAGTAGACAAAATGATAGGGCATGCTACTTATATGCATAATCTTTCAGGTAGCAATATAGATAGGTATAACAACTCTATGATGGAGAACTCCCATAAGATTGACTATCTATATAATATGGGCTATCTTAGATTAGATATTTCAAATCCGATTGAGCTTTATATGAATGATGAAATGACACTTGATGAACACTTAAAAAGGCAGAAGAAAATATAATTATTAGATTGAACGAATAGAAGTATTCAGATAAATTAATAAAAAGGGGGGGGATAAATATGAATGTAAAAGAAGTTTGGCAATTAAATAATGAGGAATTTAAAGAAATTGAAGATTTGTTTGAAAAGAAAATAGCGCTTGAAAACCTTACTAAGATAGTTGATGCAGATAATCAGAAACTTTATGATAAGTTAATAAAAGATTATGGGAAAACAGTTCACCAATTTAATTCTTGGTGGGATAATATGGCTAAGAAGTATAGGTGGGAAGGCAAGAATTGGTGGTTAGATTTTGAAACGAAAAAGATAATGACTAATATAATTGAGGCGTAGACAATATACCTTGCTTATTAATAAAGTTTGCCTAACGTAAATTTAGGTTAGGCAAATTTTATATATTTATCATTATTTAAATGATATTTAGGATGTGATTCTAATATGGATGTAAATAAAACAGACAAAGAAAATTTAAAAGATTTTTTTGAAAAATATATTTGCATAAAAAGAAATACTTGTTCTTGATTACAGGATTAATATTTATCGGGTCTTTAGTGGCAAATATAAGTCCATATTTATATGGAAAAATGTTAGATAGCATTACGTCAGGAAATATTGATTTATTGATTAAACTAATTATCATTTATTTTTCCATAACATTATTTACCACTTTATTAAGTATATTAGAAAATTATATGGGACAAATCATTAATTTTAAATTATCCAAGAATGTACAAATGGAGTTATTTGATAAGATGATAAGAATGAGAACTTCATCATATAGTAAGTATGAAACTGGAGAACTAATTTCTCGTTTAAATGGAGATGCTGATAGTATAATTTCATTTGGAATTAATTTAATTACAAGCATTCTTCATATAGCTGTTAACATTATAGTTTCTTTATATTTTGTGATAACTATTTCTATTCGTCTATCTTCTGTTGCAATATTTTATATACCTGCAACTTTTTAGTTACATATATTGCTAGAAAGTATTTTAAAGAATTAGCTGAAAAAAAGGAAAAAAATTTAGTGATAAATATTTTAGCTTTCAAAATGAAACTTTTTCAAATAATATTGGTATTAAAAGTTTTCAGCTAGAAAATATGGCTAATGATAAATATATGAACTTTATTGAAAAAGAATTTAGTCTTTTAAAAAGATCTATATACTTAGGAAATATCATACAATTAGCTAATAGTTTAATTACAGTGATTTCATCCTTATATATAATATACTTATCTGCTGTATTAATAAAAGATGGAATTTTGACAATTGGTTTGATGGTATCCTTTAATACTTATATTAATAAGTTGTTTTTATCTATATCACAAGTGTTTAATATAAATATTAGCTTACAAGAAGTAATGGTATCTCTAAATAGGATTACTGAGGTAATGAGTGAAGATTCTGAGGTTGTTGACGGATTAATGTTTGAAAAACAAAATAATCCTGTATTAGAATGCGTAGATATTACATTCTTTTATGAAGATGAAAAAGGAAATGTTCTAACAGATATGTCAATTTCCATTGATGAATTTGGTTTATATAGTATTGTCGGTTCAAATGGATGTGGTAAAAGCACGTTTGCAAAATTATTAATAAAACTATACGATGTAGAGTCAGGATATATTTATATAAATGGAGCAGATTATTCTGAGCTTTCATATGATTTTATAAGGAGCCATATTACTTATGTTCAAAAAGAAGAGTTTTTCTTTAATGATACTATATTAAATAATATAAGGTTAGGAAATCCCAATGTAACGGATGAGGAAGTATTTAAGATATGTAAAGAAGTAGGATTGGATGAATATGTAAATACACTACCTGAAAAATATGAAACTATAATCGGCGAAGGTGGGGCGACTCTTTCAAGTGGACAAAAACAAAAATTAAGTATAATACGAGCATTGCTTAGAGATACGCCAATATATATCTTTGATGAGATCACAGCAAATCTTGATGGGAAAGCTGAAAGTGATATTATAAGAATTATTAAAGAGGACAGTAAAAAATCCATTATACTATTTATTAGCCATAAAGTATCGTCTATCATTGATAGCGATAAGATATTTGTTTTTGAAGATGGAAGAGTCGTAGATAGTGGAAGTCATGATTATTTATTAAGAAATAGCAGTACATATAAAGAGTTATTTGAAAATAAAGAGATAGATATTAACTTGAAGGGAGCTGAGGCTATTGGAGAATAAAAGAGCTTATGGATGGTATTTTATTCTTCCTGGATTAATAGGGGGGGTATTGGTATTTTATATTATACCATTTTTTTTGAGCTTATATTATACATTCACTAAGGGAATATCTATAGTTCAATTTGTAGGATTGGATAATTTCAAGGAACTTTTTAGTAATCCTGCATTTAAGCTTGCAGCTAAGAATACATCAATGTTTATTCTTATAGGGGGTTCCTATTGTAACCATGCTTTCCTTATTTTTAAGTCTTATGATGGAAGAGAAATTATACAAATTTCCAAGATGGGCAATGTTATCTCCTATGATTGTTCCTGTTGCTTCTGGTATTATGGGATGGGAAATTATATTTGGAGATTATGGTATGGTAAATAAGATATTAGATTTTTTTTAATAGACAGACAATTTCTTTTTTTTGGTGAGAATAACGCAATGAAAATTTTAATATTAATTTTTATAATAAAGAATACTGGTTATATGTTAATCATCTTCACTGGAGCAATTTCATCCTTAGATAAGGAATACAAAGAAGCATTTTTATTGGATTCTAATTCTTATTTAAAATATACCTTTAAAATAATAATACCATTAATAAGCCCCCCCTTATATTTTTTTGTTGTAATTTTAAGTACAGTTAATTCATTTCTAATGTTTCGTGAAGTCTATGCATTATATGGGGGGGACATGCCACCAAATACAGTATATTTGCTACAAAACTTTATGAATAATAATTTTTACAACCTAAATTATCAGAGGCTAAGTACAGCCGCATTTATACTTGTTATGGGAATTTCAGTTCTTATAACAGCTTTTCTAAGGTTTCAAGAAAAATATTTGAGTCATTAGGGGGGGTGGATAATATGGTCAAAAAAAATACTCAAAAATACATTTATATATATTTTTTTCTTTAATATGTATTCTTCCAATGGTGATCATGATAGTTTATTCCTTTAAAGGTATAGATGGAAGTTTTTCTTTTGTACAATATGGAAAGGTTTTATTCCAGACTGAAGATTTTTTTTATAGGATTTTGGAATTCTGTAATATATACATTTGTGATTATAGGTATTAATATACCTATATCCTTGCTTAGTGCCTATGGATTCAGCAGATTTAATTTTAAAGGAAAAGGCGTTTTATATTGGTTCTATATTGTATTGATGCTTATGCCATTTCAAGCCACATTAGTAGCTCAACATATTACTTTAAAGACATTAAATATAATAGATAAGCCCATAGCTGTAATATTACCAAATATATTCTCTACATTTGGAACAATATTGATGGCCCAATATATGAGAGGGTTAAATAAAGAAATATTTGATTCAGGTAGGATAGATGGTTTTGGTGAACTTAGACTCTTTCTGCAAATAGTAGCACCAGTTTGCAAATCAATAGTTTCTGCCCTTACTGTATTAACCTTTATAAATTATTGGTCTATGGTAGAACAACCCTTGGTATTTATTAAAGATATTGTTCATATGCCCTTATCTGTTACATTAAATGCCAATGCAAGATTTAAAGATATAGCATTTGCTTGTGGAACTCTGTTTAGCATATTGCCTATTTTATTATATCAGTTTTCATATGAAGACTTAGTACATGGTATAAGCATTACAGGTGATGTTACATATAAAATAGAAGGGTTGAATAATAAAAAAAAGAATGAAAACAAATAAGCAAGTTATTTCTAAGATTATTATTATTTTCATGATTAGTATGGCAGTATTTACATTGATAACTCAAAAGATTAGCTATATTATGACACCGGTTGTAGAGGTAGTGCAAATACAAAGTGGAGATTTAAAATCTAATCCAAGTGATCCTACAAGTAAGTCATTAGGATACTATACAAATATTATACCTACTTCCTGTATCCATAAGGAAGGATCAGACAGCATTATATATGCTGTTTTAAAAGAAAAATCTATTCAACAAAGGGAAGAGGTAGTGAAAATGGTAGTTACAGTAGTTGAAAACAATCAAGTTCAAGCAGCAATTCAAGGAGGTTTTTCTTCGGATACTCAAATTATAGAAAGATCTACAAAGCCGATTGTAGATGGAATGATTGTAAGGATACTAGATAATAAAGGTGCTGATTATAATGAATAAAAAAAAGAATTGTATTGGTAGTAGGACTTGTAATCGTACTTTTAGTTATATTTTTCTTTCAGAAGAAATTAATTGATGATTTTTCTTTAAAATCGGAAAGGATAGAGTTATTCTTTGATATGGACAATGAAATATTACCTTTTATTTTATCAGAAGGGCAATATATTGTTGAAAGATATAAATATACTTTATATATAGAGAAGGAGATAGTATTAAGTGAAAAACCTTTAACTATTGTAGGAGTAGATAAAAATTATTATGAATTAGAACCAATAGAATATATATATAGAGAAAATACTTTTCTTAATGAAACTCAGATTATAATAAGCGATAGATTAGCCAAAGAAAGGTATGGAAACGTCAATCCAATAGGTAAAAATATAGAAATAGAAGGCAAGAATTATGAGATTATAAATATTTATAAAACAAATAAAAATAATATACTTGTAAGGGATAAAAGGACATAGCATATATAGATTATGGATATGCAAAAATAGCCTAAATAATTATATTTCTATTATTTCTATACAAAAACCTACGGGCAGTAAAGAAGAGTTTTTTTTAAAGAAAAATTCATTGACTATTTAAAGTTTAGGGATCCTGGGCTAAATGAAGAAGTATTAAATATAACGGATTATTCAGATGCTAATAGGGTCCTTATAGAGTGGCATAAAGTAACTAAGTTATTTATAGCTTCTTTGTTATTTATATTAATAGGAATAATCTTACTAAGAAAGATAAAATCCATAAATAAGAGTGTAAAGAAAGATTTGGAATCATATTACCTAAAAGAGATTCTATATTTAAGGATAAATGAAATTCTTGAAGAAGCTATTAAATTAGTATTATTGATATTTGGAGAAATATTTTATTACAATGGATTATAAAATTTCAATTCAATATACCTGGAAAATACTTACCAGTTAATGATATTTTTGATTTTGAATTTTACCGACTACTAAATAATCCTATCAAAACAAGTCTAAGTAGCTATGGGCATCTTTATAATATTACCTTAGATCAGGTAAAATTGCTTACTTTAGGATTTCTTATATTAGCCCTAATTACATTTTTATTTATAATAAGAATGATTAATAATAAGAATGATTAATAATAAGAATGATTAATAATAAGAATGATTAATAATAAGAATGATTAATAATAAGAATGATTAATAATAAGAATGATTAATAATAAAATACTAAAGGGAAGGGATAAATATGGGAAAGGTAGTATTTAAAAATGTAAAAAAAATTTATCCAGGTGATGTATATGCTGTTAAAGATTTCAATCTCGAAATAGAGGATAAAGAATTTATAGTTTTAGTAGGTCCTTCTGGTTGTGGAAAATCCACGACACTTCGGATGATTGCGGGATTGGAGGACATAACAGGAGGGGAATTATATATAGACGATTTATTGGTAAATGACACACCTCCAAAGGATAGGGATATTGCAATGGTATTTCAAAACTATGCCCTTTATCCCCACATGACAGCTTATGAAAATATGGCATTAGGTTTGGAGCTTAGAAAAGTACCTAAAGACGAAATTGCAAAAAAAATAGAAAAAAGTTTCGAAGACATTAGATATAGAGGATTTACTAAATAGAAAACCAAAGGCCTTATCAGGAGGAGAACAACAAAGAGTAGCTTTAGGAAGGGCTATAATAAGAAATCCAAAAGTATTTTTGATGGATGAGCCCCCCCTTTCTAATTTGGATGCTAAATTAAGAGTTCAGATGAGAATGGAAATAATAAAATTGCATAGTGAATTAGAAACGACTTTTATATATGTAACCCATGATCAAACCGAAGCTATGACCATGGGAACGAGAATCGTAGTGATGAAGGATGGGTATATCCAACAAATTGCAACACCGAAAGAGCTTTATTATAATCCTTTAAATATATTTGTAGCAAGTTTTATAGGAAGCCCACAAATGAACTTTATAAATGCAAATGTAGAGGAAGTTGATGGCATAGTCTATCTTAAAACAGTAGGTCTAGAGGTAAGACTAAGCCAAGAAAAAGGTAAAAAAACTTAAAGAAAAAGGCTACATAGGAAAAGAAATAGTGATGGGAATAAGGCCAGAAAGTTTAAAAATAGTAAAAGAAAATTCATCTGTAGAAAATTGTATTGAAGGTAAAGTTGATATAATAGAGATGGCAGGGGGGGCAGAAAGTTTTGTACATTTAATTGTAGGGTATGAAAAGATAATTGCAAAGATAGATTCAAAAGAGGAACCCAAAAAAGGTGATACTTTAAAATTTAGTTTTGAATATGATGATATTTATTTATTTGATAAGGAAAGTGAAAATGCAATTTAATTGGACAGCCCTATATGTTAGGATAGTTGTCGTAGGTAGTGTAAAATAATTTGTGCCGTTGGCAAATAAAATTCTCTTTTCTAGATAAATAGAACAAAACTAGAAAAGGGAATTTTTTTATGCTAAATTTAGTAGCTTTTTTTTACTTACATAATGCCTATCTAACATGAATATTTATATTGTAGGAGGTGGCATTGTGAGAAAAATTATCTCTTTTATATTAATAGGATTTATATTGCTTTGGTCTTATAATTTATTTATAAATAATTTTGTTGGATTAGAAGAGGTTGTGGAAGAACCATATAAGGGTATAATAGAGATTAAAGGAATAGATATAGATGGCTTTTCTAGATGGCTCATGCCAAAGATAAGGAATTTTGAAAGATATAATCCAGGGGTCTATATAGAATTTATTCCAGCAGATGAAAATAATATGGGAGACATAATTCTCATAAATTATGAGTCCTTTGATTTAAGTATATTAGAATCCCTAGATGAATACTTTGAAAAGGAAGAACTAGAGAAATTTAGGGAAGAGGTTATTAAATCCCTATATTATAATGAACAATTATTAGGGGGGGTGCCAGTAGGTTTAAGCACCTATGCTATGTATTTAAATTTAGATAAGTTTAATGAAAGGGGAATGAGCCCACCCTTAAATGGAGATTGGACCTATGAGGAATTTGTAGAGACATTAAAAAAAGTTTGGGCAATACCCCCAAGATAATGATATAATAAAAGAATACCCACTATTAGCCCCAATGGATATTGGAAATTATAATATATGGGGGGGTTAATGCTTTCACCTGGTGGAGAATTTA
>JMBV01000397.1_pt1 | contig 14311 bp, 32 predicted proteins | sample 616531 | NCBI WGS metagenome assembly JMBV01 (sample SAMN02727904, study PRJNA239997) | anaerobic digester metagenome | biome: anaerobic digester; isolation source: mesophilic anaerobic digester inoculated with municipal waste water sludge... | place: Germany: Bielefeld University, CeBiTec ... | reverse complement strand
AGCCTTCGCGTTACCATCCTAATTTACTTATACCTCACGATATAAGCCTTATCAAGTACGTTACAAAATTGCAATTATACTCTATCACTATAATGGGTGAATCCATTGCAGCCTAAATCCTAGGATCTCATTGCACTGCTCCAAGGCCATTTTCACTTTAATATCCTTTGATTCTGCATATTTTATAAGGGTTTTTGGATCTTTTAAGTCTTTTTTTTGTTTTTATAGGTTAAATATTCTATTTCCTGTGCTAAGTCCAGCTTCCCACTTAATTCTTTAATGGCTCCTTGTCTTAAATAAATTTTTTTCTTTATTTTTAAGTGGCTTTAAAAGATTATTGCTTTACTTTCTTATTTTATATATTGATTGTATCATAACTTTCCGTATATAATAATCTATAAATAATTATTTCATTACATTTCTATTAATTCTTAATCTATTCTTAGAATAGATCTTCAAACCCATTGATATATCTATATTTCATGCTCGTGTCATTATTATAGCACATTCCCCCCCAGGAGCGGGGTCGGGTGGAAAGGTGTTCTTTATCTTGTCTAGTAATATTTAATGTTTTTTTAGAACTTTTGAGATTTATTCATGTCACTACCTTATTCCACTTTTATCGTATGCTTTTTAATGTTAGATTTTTAACCGATAAGGGAGTTCCAATATTGCTTCTTTATTTAAGCACCCTAGTTAAATAAACTTCAATAAAAATTTCACTTGAAATCTGGAAATCTTTCTAAAAATACCACATTGGCCTTTAATAGATTCTGGTAATACTCCTCATAGGATGGAGATAATCTTCTCATAGCAGGAATAAATATATCATTATAACCACTAACCTTACCAAATGATTTCATTACTTCCATTACTTCCCCCATAAGGAGAAGATAGATATTCGTCAGACTCTTTAAATTCTTGGTATTCTCTTATCTCCTTTGAATAATCATCTAAAAACTTTTCAGGATTTTCTATACTTTGCTGTTGCTTATCCTCAACATCTGCAATTCTATCATCTGTCCAAAAATCCATGGCCTCGTCTAACTGACTCATAATTTCATCTGAAATTTCTGGAGGATCAACTTCATCTAGAAAATTAATAATTGTTTTATATGCTTCCTCCTGCTCTTCTGTTTTATAGGTTCTTCCAAAAATCTACTAAAATGACTTACAAAAAAATCTACCATAAAATCCTGGAAATACTTCCAAAAGTCTTTCTTTTATAGATTTCTTTTTATTTAATTCTATAATTTCTGCATTGATTTTTTTCAATATCTTTACCATCTGAAAGTTTCTCTAGTAATTGGGTTTGTTTCTCAGACAATTCATTATCAAATTGTTTTCTAATAACGCATTTTCTCAACTCTTCTTTAGAAAATTTAGAATCTAAAACCTTTTTAATCTCAGACACTGATAAGCCTAATGACCTAAATACACTTACTTGTCTTAATCTTTCAATCTCAGATTTATTGAATTCTCGATACCCACTTTCATCAAACTTAGGATTAATAATTCCTTTTTCTTGATAATAATCGATAGCTTTTTCGTTAATCCAGTAATATTACATACTTCATTTATTTCACAGTAAACACCTCCTAAATTAACTATAAGCTATCCCCTTAGGGACTAGTCAAGGTATATTTTCTATTCCTTCTATAGCTTCTTTTATTTTATTTGCTATATCTTCAATATTTCTTTCCCTTCTACTACCTTTAACCCTAATCCAGGTTTATCCAATATCTTTGTGTAATTCCACTTCCTTCTAATATTTCATTTTCTAATATTCCACCATTATTGATAATGGTCTTCGCTGATGCAATATTATCTTTGTCACAAGTAATTAAGACTCTTTTAATATTTAATTTCATACATTCTATTAAAGCTAATGCTAACATTTCAGTTGCATACCCCTTCTGTCTTTCTGATTTTCTAACACTATAGCCAATATGTCCACCAAAATTTAATAAATAATCATTTAAACGATGTCTAATATCAATCATGCCAATAAATCTTTATAATAGAATCTCTATATCCTCAATACCTAAGCCTACACCCTTTTCAGTCTGTAAGTTGTTCCAGGGCCTTTACCTAGCTTTTGTACTATATTTTATCTATGAGATTATTTATTATCCTAAGGATCTTCCATATATTCAATCCTAATTTTTATATTATTATTTAAAATAGGTTTACACTTTTATCTTGTCATGGATATATATGTGTGAAGGATTTAATTCACATCCTTCATGTATTGAAATTCAAAAAAAGGGAGGAGGTCTATAATGAATAATAGAAGAATGAAAAGAGCGATTACTAAAAATTTAACGCCTAAGGAAGCTTGGGATTTATATGCAGGATCATCTCCAGAGATGTTTATATCGAATTTTTATGCAGAAAGTAACCCTATTACAGATATAAAGGAAATGTGCAGAATTAATGCATATGAATTACCTGCTAATTTTGAAAATGCTAATGTCTTATTTACAGATGAACAATTAGAATTAATCGAGAATTTAACGGTTGAATACCTTGAAAATTATATAAATGAAAAAGGAGGGATAGATAATTTAGAATTAATATCACCCGAAGAGTTATATATAATGGATGAAATTGAAACTGAAAATTTACTTAATGATTTGGCCAATTATTCGGGAATTCCTAGGAAAGAGAGGAGAGAAATTGTAATGGAAGAGAAAATTAAAGAAATCCAAAATGAATTATTGGAAATTTACACTGAATATTTATTGCTTGAAGACAATACCTATGATTTAAAACTAGAATATTAGCAGAACAAATATCAGTGTTAGAAGATATTTTAAATGATGAGCTAGATGAGTTATTCATCTATTGGGATATATCTTTAAAAGAAGATAAAAAAAGATTATTTCAAGTATAATTTACGATAATATTAAAAAAAAGTCTTGGTTCCCCCCCTATTTCCAAAGGTTCCAAGACTTTTGTTCATCACTCCAGCCGTAGGTTGCGGACTTCTACCTCCTTACAGTCGGTATAAGCCTCGCCAACCCTGGCAGGGGGTAGTGCCTACAGTTTCATTTGTTCCTAACGTCGCATGAAACTGGGTACTACTCCCATTCAACTTTTATGGATTTATTTTATTTAGAAATGCGTATATTTCAATGTTTATTATTTTAGTATTATTTGATTTATCATATGAAACACTATCCCATATCCATTGAAATAGCATAGATTAACTCATCTGTATTATTAAAAATCTCTATATGATCATTGATTATACTGATATTTACAATTTGATCTTTTATCTCATAATCTATTATAGGCACATCTAAAACCATAGGTTCAAATTTTTCATCAGTCTTTTTCTCTATTACATTAAAAGTTGCAACATCTTCTATACCATTAAAAAAAACATTATAGGTTTTTGCTCATTTTGGATTTCTATTCTTTTATCATTTGATATAATTTCTAAGTTTCCATATACTTTGCCCCAATTATCTATCTCTTGACTCCTAAAACGAATGAACTGATTCCCTATTAATCCTTTCAAAACTTGAATATCATATTTTGATAAACCTGCATTTATCATTTTTATTCTCCTATAATATATTTATCAATCAGAATTTCAACAGATAAAATCATAACCAAAGTAATTAATTTAATTGCTTATCATAGGACTGCCCAATAATATATAATATAGATGGTATTTGATTTGCTGAATTTATTGAAATCTCCATATCACCATTCCCCCCCAAGTACCTATATTAGATACATCTCTTCCCATTTCATCTGGATCATCTATTTCATCAAAATTCATATTAATATAAATTTTTAATCCCTGTTGTTGTGGTATTATATCACAATAATTAGTTTCGTATTTGTATGCAATATAATTTTTGGTGTATTCTACTTTAGTATCAGGAAAACTATCTAAAATATTTTGATTTAGCTTTTCATATAATTCCTTGCTAAATTCTGAAAATGAATAAGACTTAGTTGAGTAAATTACCTTATCCCCCCCTCCATTTAAATCTTTCTCAAAATAAGCCAATTCTTCATTAGATAAATAAGGATATTTCCATATCTTTAATGATAATTCATATAATCCCTCTGCTCTTTCTTTAATTTTATCTTTATTCCATATATCTTGTTTAATCACATATCTATTTAATCTCAAAGCACTTTCTTTAAATCCACCTTTAATATCTAACTTGTCATTAAAATCTCTATCACTCATTTCCGGATTATATGCTGTTAATGTAAGATTACCAATAGTATGTAAATAATCTTTTTGGATCACCTTCCAATCCTCTCCGAGTGCATCTTTCCAGTATTTATTTAGTTTTTATTTTGAGGCATTATGTGTTCAATGGTGAAGTTTTCAACTTGAATCGGTGCCTTATTATCAAAGTTTTCTAACTTTGATAATAGATACATTCTTGTTCTGGTATTATACATATCTTTAGATATAAAATACTCATGAAACATGGTATCACTTGGAAAAACCTTATAAGTATCTAAGTTAATTAAAATATATTTAAACGAATTGAGATAATTGGTCTTATCTAGTTCTTCATATAGTGTTGCAAAGGTTTTATTTAAAGAATTTGTAGGAATATTGCAAACAGCTCTTCTAAACACATAGCCCTCAGAGTACCTTAAAACCTCAATAAATTCTTCTTTGTTGATTATTTTTTTCCTTATAATCTGAATATACGTTTAGCAAAAAAAGGATACGCTACGTTCATCTTTAAAGACTTAATATCCTTAAAGAGAGAGTTTAGCTCCATACTTTCATCTCTTGCATAGTGCATATTTGTATAAAGCTTAGCTGATTTATAAATATTAATACATATATCTTCAACTGTATCATCAGATAAATCATCATATATTCTTTTAAAATTTTCATAAACAAGAGATTTAGTTGGAATTTGCCCTTCTATTGAAGTAATATAGTCCCTAAAAAAAATCATCCATTAAAGTTGATTGATTTTCATAATTAAACATATTCTCTATAGGGTTCCAATACTGAATATAAATTCTATTTGAATAACTGGGTCTAATCCCATTAACACATAATTTCTAATAAGATCTGATTGAGATAAATCCATTCCAGTTGAATTAAGACTTTCAAATATTTGTTGAGGATTATCCCTATCCCTCTCAAGGGTTATATTAACTATTTCTAATTTCCCTATTGATTCATATATCTTATCTGGACTTAAAACATTTTTTTGCAATGCTATTATAGAAATATTGGTAATTATGAAGTAGCCTTGAATTCTCATCAACTCTATCGACATATCCCTCTACAAGATTTATCAAATTTTGCTTGTCCCCTTGTGAAAGAATTAGCTTATACTGTTCTTCATCATCCCTATGCATATTTTTTTAAATAAATATCTGTTATCACCTGTGGCTTTATATAGGATTCAATTCCATCGCTATTTTCTAAATAATCTCTAAGAGCAATTAATAATAGCACTAATGTGGTTATTCGTTGTTGTCCATCTATAATGGTATATTTTTTTTACTCCTGTAGGGGCAAATCTTTCAGCCACATTGACGATTGAGCCTATAAAATGATTATATGAACTACTTTTCTGCATTTCTACAATATCATTCCAAAGCTGTTTACATTGTTTTCTTTCCCAGCTATAAGCCCTTTGATATACAGGAATAATAAATTGATTTTGCCCATTTAATATTTCGTCTATGCTTCCTTTTGTCGGTGGTAACATTTAATCACTCTCCCTATTAATTTTACATCATCAAAAACCCATTCTCAAATGCCTGTGGAAACTTAAACCTCTTCTCCTCTATTTCAAATTTTACTGTAATGTATCAACCACTTTTATCTAATTAAATAACCTCACCAATGCCAAACTTTTTATGGCCTACTTTATTTCCTACAAAGACTTTATCTGTATAATCTACTTTTTCCACTTGTTTTTCCTCACTTACATTGATTTGTCTCATTATGCTTCCATCATAGGCAAGCACAAGAAAGTTTACTTTTTATATTTAAAGATATTATATCATATATTGGCTAAATATGGACAAGGAAAAAGCCTTGGCTCCCCCTGTTTCCAAAGGTTCCAAGACTTTTGTTCATCACCCCAATTGACACATCTATATTTACACACTATTTATAATCTAAATCCTGTTTCCCTCATAAATTGTAATAAATCAATATAATTAATATTAAATTCATAACAGACATTTGGAATCAATATTTTTTTCTTTGAATTCGCTGAATATTTTTCATTTGTAACTATAGTATAATCATAAGCTAAACCATAAGCACATAGCCAAGAATCGGCAACTGAAGCAAATTCCTCTTTAGCTGATAACTTATACTGTTCATTATCATTTATGCTATTGATTATTCTACTATAGGTTTCTATTACTGGGCCTTCTGGTATAGTTAAAACATTAAACTTGTCCTTATTTTCTATATACCATTTGGTTAATTGATCTCCACCTCTTATTATTTCATTATTAACCTTTTCTATAATAATTATTTTTTTTCAGATGCTTTCTCTATTATCTGTTCCCAAAATCCTGGTGCAATATCAAAGGGATATAATAGTCTGTGAGCAGTAATAAAAATATTTGAATCTATTAAATAATTTTTATCCATATCTAATTATGTCCTCTTTTAAAATATCATAATTTTTGCCCTTACACCTAATAAGTTAAAGGCATAATTATAACTTATTTCACCAGATTCTGCACCTTGAATCACAGTTTCTATAAAGTTATTACTATATCGAGACTTATAAGTAGCCCAATAATCACCACCATTAGAATTCCCCCCCTTTTTCTTTTCTAAATCCTTTTTCGTTTCTTCATTTACCTCTTGAACTAAAGATTCATCAATTAATTTTAAATCATAAAGTCTAATAGCTAATGCTAATCTGCTCACATTAAATAACTTACTAAGCTCTTTTATTTGATTTAAATTTGTTTCTTGTTTATTCCAATATTCCTTAATATGAGATTCGGGCATAAGAAACTCAACAGTAATTTTATTGATTTGAGATTCCAATTTTATGTCTCTAGATAGATCTATGTTTTCTAAAATATCATCTTCTTCAAACAATATATGAATAAATTCATGCACTAAAGTAAATATTTTTCCAGATATACTATCATTTGCATTAATAAATATTAACGGTGCATATTCATCATATAACATAAACCCTCTAAATTCTTCTATATCTAATTTTCTACGAGTATTAGAACCTACTACCCCCCCATTTTGCATTACAATAATTCCTTTAAGCTCTAATTTTTCCCTTAAAAAAATTATAGGCAGTTCTATTATCCTTATAGTCTCTATACCAAAACTCCCTTAAGTTTAGAAATGTTTTTGCCTTTTTAGCAATTCCTAAGGCATCATCTACATCTAATTCATTATAATTATCTAAAATTATCCTATCCCAACCATTATCCTTCCTATATTCACTTATCCAATCTTGCTTTCTACTCATATCATATATAGTATCTTTTAAATTCTTGCTTATATATGGTTTCTTGTTTCCAATAGTTCTATATTCACTTTCTATAATATCAGATTTTGGAGGTCTGTCTAAAAACATATAGCCAAAAGGCACCTTTAAAAAAATTTGCTAAATCTTCCAACTGCCTAAAAGTTGGAAAGTCATCTTGATTTAACCACTTTTCAATGTTTCGGAATCTAATCTTAATTTCTTCTAAATCTTTTTGAGACTCCTTAATTGCCCATTCATATATTTCTTTCTTAACTTTAATTTTATTTGTTTCAGCCATATGAAAACCTCCTTCCTCTATTTATATTATATCAAACTTTATAGGAAATGATTAGCTTTATCATAAATATTTACATCATCTTGTTAATCTCGGCCACAATTCCACAACGAATTTTAATGCCAATAGATTTTCCTAAAATATTCATATTATCCTCTTCAGCCAACCAATAGCGATGGTAAAATTCGTCCATTTTTATCTTTCCACATAGAAAAATCTTCCTCTGCTAACCATGGTTTAAAATCATATGCTTCATTTTTCCATATTAGTCTTAGATCTTCTATTCTCTCTAAATTTCCTAATTCCATATAAGGTTCCTCTCCTTTCACACCACCACAAATTTAAATATTCAGTATATTTTTCTTAAACCAACTCCCAAACACCTTTTTCACTCAATTCAGCTGATTTCATTCTTTTGCTCTTTCTTAATTCAGTTGCCGCCCATCTGATATCATACTGCCAAGTATAAAATAAATCTCCTGAAATTCTAAGCTCTTTTTCATATTTATTCCAAAATGCTTTACATATTTCTACAATAGTACCCTTTCCTCCTATTGACCGAATCGTGTTCTCTAATCTGTCAGGTAAATCTTGTCTAATCATTATATCTCCCCTAATTATCACTTTAATAATATTCTTGAACCAACTACTTTGTTTCCTAACTAGCATACGCCCTGCCCCCCCTCATAGCTTCTTCTACTATATGTGCAAATACAATATCTGTTTTAATATTAAACAATTCTTTACTATAGGATTCTGGAAGAAAATTATCTAATACATCTTCAACCTTAAACCTAACCTTTTGCCTAGGTTGCTCATCCTTATACCAGTCTACTACATTGGTTCCACTATCTTTACTTGTTATAGCCTCGTATAATTTTTTTAGCTGATAATTTAACTTGTTGTTCTTCTTTTTTAGTTAGGTTTTCTTTTTTTAATAGATCATATAATTCTAGTTCTTCCTCAGTTAATCCTTCCCTTATATGTCTTTCGTCTTCTTTTTTTAAATCATCTACAAAATTAATTAAATCTTCATAGTAGTTTTCATTTGTGGAATTTCCAGAATTATAATTATCAATTATTGCCTTATATCTTTCTGCAAAACTAATTCTAGTTTTATTATCTTCTAAGAGTTTATCTAATTTATCTTCTATAAAAGATCGCAGTTCTTGAATTTCAATATTTTTATAAGGAGATGCTTGTATTTTGTTCCTAATGTCCTTTGTATCTATTTCCGATAGGTTTAATGTTCTCATAACTTTAATATTATACTCACCAGATTTATCTTCCTCCTGAACGGATTCTGCCTTTACACTTAAATCCAATGTTCTACTTAATTCAATTTTAGCATTGTCAATATTTTCATCTCTTACTGCAGCTTTTATCATATCATCTAAATAAAATATTATAGATAAATATTTATTATCCCAACCCATTTCAAAAACCTCTGGTTTACTTGCATCATAAATATTTCTGCATAGATTGGAGTAAATTTTAAATTCCTCTTTATATTCATCCTTATCTAGCAATATATTTAGATACTCCCTAAAAAGTGATATTCTTGGGAATACATCATCTATCTCCAAAATCTCATCAAAATTAATTCCTAGTTCCCTACAGAATATATTAGTTTCATCTATTGTATTGTCTAATAGTTCCAGCATAGCATCAATATCCTTAACTGGCATTTCTTCTCCATTATCAGGATTGGCATATTCCCCTAATGCACTTCTCATGGATTTAAATAAATTCAAATAGTCAACTATTAAACCGGCATTTTTCCCAGGATAAACTCTATTTACCCTAGCTATGGCCTGCATCAATGTATGGCCTTTCATTGGCTTATCTAAATATAGAGTGGATACACTAGGCACATCAAAACCTGTAAGCCACATGGCACATAGAAATACTAGAGATAGAGGATGATCTGGATCTTTAAAATTATCCTCTATATCGTGGCCATTTTCATCTATTAGATTCATTCTTTCTCTATGTTTTTTTTATATCTAGGTTTCGTTCTCCAAACTTTTTTTTCTTCCCCCCCATCCTCTTCACTAATTACAACTGCCATTTCTACATTTTTCATATAATTAATTTGATTATTTATATTAATTTTCTCTTCCTCAGTTTTTGAATTGGACCTTTTTATATATAATTCTTTAAGTTTTTCTCCCCAATAGTATTGTACCTTATTATATGTTTTTACAGCAGTAAATTTATCAACAGAAACTACCATTGCCTTTCCCAGGTAACCCCTATTTGGAAAGTGTTCTACTATGTCCCTAGCCACTTTGTCTAATCTATCATCTCTCTCTAAAACCCCCCCATTAGTTTGAGCATAATATCTAGCAAGTCTTTCCTCTTCTTCTTTATTTAGATTTTCCTTTTCAATTATTTCTAAATAATCATCATCTAAATCTGTATTAATAAGGGCAACTTCTGGTACTCTTCTAGAATAATATAAGGGCACTGTGGAGCCATCCTCTATAGACCTAGCAAAGTTATATTCACTTACATAATCACCAAACCATTGATTAGTCAATCTTTTAGAACCTAATAATGGTGTGCCTGTAAAGGCTATATACTGAGCATTAGGAAGGCCATTTCTCATGTTTTCAGCTAAATCCTTATATTGAGTTCTATGGGCTTCGTCTACTATTACTACAATATCATCCCTTTCTGATAACACAGGATATTTTTTCCCCCCCTTATCATATCGGAATTTATGAATTAATGTAAATATAAATGGTTTATTTGTAGTCAAATATTCCCTTAATTTTTTTACTATTCTTAGGCTGTGCGGATTCTTCTTCAGTTATAATTTCTGTTCTTAAGAAATTTTTATATAATTGATCATCTAAATCCACCCTATCTGTTACCATTAAAAAGGTGAAATTACCAGGTATTTTTCTATTTATTTTGTTTACAAACATACCCATGGAGTATGATTTTCCACTTCCTTGGGTATGCCAAAATACTCCTAGTTTTCCATCTAGATTTTCTCTATTTTTAAGGGCTTCTATTGCATTATTAACACCTAAGAATTGATGGTTTTTTTGCTATTATCTTTTCTCTTTTATTTTCATATAGTATGAAGTTTTCTATATAATCTAATAGAGTTTCATGGTCGAAAAGTCCATCTAGTAGATATTCTATACTTGTACCTTCTTTTTCTATGGATTTTCTATTGACTTTATCATCTTCTGATAATCTTAGCCATTCAAAAAAAATGTTCATATCCTGCAGTAAAGCTGCCCAATCTAGTTTCTCTTCCATTGGATAATACACAAAATTGATTAAAGAAAAATAGCTGTGGGATATCTCTAATATAGTCTTGTAGATTTTTATCATAGGCTGTTTTTAATTTTACATCAGAATTTTTTTTAGTTCTATAAATACTAGGGGGGGTAGTCCATTTATAAATAAGATTAAATCTGGTCTTCTATAGCCAAATTCCCCCCCTTTAATCCACATTTGTGATACTATGGTAAAGGTATTTCTATAGGCATTGTTAAAAGCGACTAAACGGACTGTATCTTGTTCTTTCTTGCCATTTAATTCATATTCTACCCTTATACCATCTTTTATTAATTTATAATTCTCGTAGTTTATATCTTTTAAATCTTTATTGGATATGTATGCTCCAAGATCATGGACTATATTCTGTAATGTATCTTCTGGTATTTGTGGATTTATCTCTTTTAGACTACTTAATAATATATCTGGTAGTATTACTTCTTTTAATGTTTTTCTTCCAGTTCCACCTTTATTTATAGATTGAATATTTTCAATCTGAAGATTTATATTATATTCAGAATAGGCATTTATAAAATCATACTTATTAGGACAAAGCCTATCTATACAAGCTTTTTCTATCATGTCTTCAGTTAAGATCTTCCCCCCCATATTATCCCTCCCCCCCTATTTTACTTCTATAGTTCCATTCATAAGTCTAGGTAGTAGTAGGTCTCGTTGTTTGATTAGGTTTTGGTTTGATAAAATTAGATATTTGATTTTATTAAAAATATTATTTGTTATATTGTTAAACTCATTTATTATCTTTTCATCTGGATGCAGAAATTTTAACTCCTCAAATTTTCCCTTGCTTAAATTAGTCATTGTTGCACCAGTTGCTCCAAATAATTCGATGGTCTGTTTCATTGACTTTAGTGTAAAATATGCCCATTCCCTTGTTTTTAAATCTTTTAATATTATTGAATTAATTTGTTGATTTGTATGAGCAGGTTCTATATTGATTGATACAACTCCGCCAGTACCTATACAACTTACCATTATTGAATTTTCTGGAATTAATTTATTGCTTTGACTATTGCTACCTTCTTCACTTAAATATATTTCTGTAGACGATGTAAACATATTTCCATTCATATCTGGTGTTTTTATAAACATTATTTCCGAACCATAATATTCTGGTACTTGTGTAGAAGGTGTTTTTCCAGTAACGACCTCTCCCAAATCGCCTACTCTCTTAACCTCCCAACCTTCAGGTATCCCCCCCTTTTCAAACTTCACATCCTCATGTCCTGGAAATCTCATTCTAACAAACCATTCTTTATATATTTCCTCTGCCGTTTTTTTCTAGTATTTCTATTCTTTTATTGTTGTTTTCTATTAATTCATCATAGGTGGATAGGGTGTCTGCTATTTTCTCTTGGGTTTTTAAGTTTGGGATTTTAAATTTGAAATTTTTGATTATGCTAGGACTTATATTAACCTGATTTGCACCCCCCCATATGCTACCATTGCTATTTGATAAGTCATAGATTTCAAACTAAACAATTGATAAATATATTCCTTGCATACATTATCTTTTGGAATAATCTTCCCAGCCCTTTGATTTAGTACAGAAAAACTTTTTCTTCTATATTTACCAGTTCTCCCAACAACTGAATTTGGTTGATTAATATTAGACCCAGTTAATGAAATTAATATATCCCTTCTTTAACTATAAATTTACCATCTAATATACTTAAAAATTCTTTATCTACATAACTAATATTTTTATAAATATCTATATCGAAAAATTTATATTTCCTATTTTTATGACTGGAATGTCTCCAACTTCTTTAAAATCTCCAGACTTAAAAGCATATCCACTAATTATTTCTACTACTTCCCCTAACCTTACCTCTCTCCACTTACTCATATTCTATCACCAATTTATCCAAATTTTCCTCTATTTTCTTTTCCAACTCCTTAGCCTCTTCATTTAACTTTTTAAATTCCTCATTTAAACCAAATATTTCTTCCTTAAATTCTTCTGCTGTCATTCCGTCATCTTCTATTACTACTCCTACATATCTACCTGGGTTTAGGGAATAATCTTGTTCTATTATGCCATCTTCTCCTTCAAGTTTTGCTACTTTACATAGGCCTGTTATATCTTCATACTTTCCCTCTGGGAACCTTTCTGTTAACCAATCTATTTGTTTTTGGAAGTATTTCTTATCTTCTTCTATTTCTGCACTATCTCTACTAATTTCATATTCTTTTATTAGTTCATGGAAACTATCTGAGTCCCCTTCATAGAGTCTAGTTATTATAGCTAAGTTTTTAATTTGTTCTTCTGAAAATTTTCTTAATGCTCTATCTACTTGAGTAAATATATTTCTTGCATCTATAAAAAGTATTTCATCTTTATTTTTCTTATTCCTATGAAAAACCAAAGGGTGGCAGGTAATGTTACTGTTATAAACATATTTGAAGGTAATGCTACCATTTGAGATATTATTCCATCTTCTATTAAAGCCTTTCTTATTTCTTTTTCACTATGTCCTGCATCTGATGCTGAGTTTGCCATTACTAGTGCTGCTCTTCCTTTATCATTTAATGCTGTGGCAAATTGATTGATCCATAAATAATTTGCATTTGGAACCTTTGGATTTTTACCTTTAGTTTGTGGTATTCCATATTTGTTAAATCTTTTTTTGCCCTTTTACTAAATCCAATTCTACATTGTCAACATTAAATGGAGGATTGGCCATTACATAATCAAAATTTCCATAGGAATCATATGGATCTACATAATAAGAGTTTCCTTCTGTAATATCTCCTCTAATATTATTTAGAAATAAGTTCATCTTAGCAAGATTTGCAGTTTCCCCCCCTGTTCTCTCTACTCCATAGGCTCTTAGGTTTATATCATTACCATTGCCATTTTTCTTTTGTCTCTTTATGTAATGAGCTGTTTGAACAAACATGCCTCCACTACCACAGGCGGGATCTAAAATCTTTCCTTCTGTTGGTCTCAATACCTCCACCATATATTGTACAACTGTCCTAGGAGTAAAGAATTCTCCTCCCCCCCTGTCCCTCTGCTAAGGCAAAATTACCTAAAAAAAATACTCATATATTTCTCCAAATATATCAGATTCTATATCTGTTGGTATATCGTTGAAATTCCTCAATAATCTATTTAAAACCTTATTATTATCTTCTTTACTTAAATTATGATAGCTATCTTTAGGTAATATCCCAACTAATTCTGGAGAATATTTTTCTATTCCTTCTATGGCAGCTTTTA
>JMBV01000396.1_pt1 | contig 14326 bp, 24 predicted proteins | sample 616531 | NCBI WGS metagenome assembly JMBV01 (sample SAMN02727904, study PRJNA239997) | anaerobic digester metagenome | biome: anaerobic digester; isolation source: mesophilic anaerobic digester inoculated with municipal waste water sludge... | place: Germany: Bielefeld University, CeBiTec ... | reverse complement strand
ATCTATGATCTGATAGTGCAATTTTTACTCCTATCACTTCATCTATAAACACTATGTCTTTTTTTCACCGAGTCTGTTAGTGTAACAGATGGATAACCATAGGAACCAGTATGAACGTATACAGATACCCCCCTTCTTCTTTTAAAGCTTTAGCTTTAGCCACTAAGTTTTCAACACTTCTTGTAATTCCATCAGTTCCTAAAAGACCAACTACAGTAGTAATACCTCCTTCAATTAACTTTGATAGTGTAATTTCTGGTACTCTAGTCTTAAAGCTACCTTCTCCTCCTCCACCGGTAATATGAACATGATTATCTATTAATCCAGGTATAAGTTTTTACCTGTTCCATCAATCATTTCAATTTTTCACTAAAGGACTGAATTTTATCTTCAATTAAAGTAATTTTCCCATTTATTATTAGAACATCTTTTACTCCCATATTTTCAGGAGAAAAAAACTTCTATATTTTTAATTAATAACATAAGTTACACCCTTTCTTGTATCCTCTTTTTCTCTTCTGGACTTAATTTTGTAATTCCAAAGCCTGTAAAGGCAAGTATTATAGCAAATATTATTCCTGTATAGTTTAATACGGCCCAGGGTAAGTATTCTACTGTAGGTACTCCTAATGTTGCAGACATATATGCTCCTGCTGCAGACCAAGGTATAAGTGGTACTAATACAGTCCCAGAGTCTTCTAATGTCCTAGAAAGATTCTTAGGATGAAGATCTCTTTCTACATAAACATCTCTAAATAATTCACCTGGAATTAATATGGACAAGTATGAGTTTCCTGTAACAAATGCTACTGTAAAGCAGGATGCTATAGTGGAAAGTACTATACCAGCTGTAGTTTTAACTCTCTTTAATAATTCCTCTAAAACTACATCTAACATACCAGAAACACTGATAATACCTGCAAATCCCATAGCGCAAAAAAAACAAGGACAGTAGTACTAGTTACAGATACAACTCCTCCTCTATTGATTAAAGTTGTAACCATAGTACTAGCTTCACCTTCATATCCTGTCATGCTAACATTGAATCCTTGAATTAAAGATATAAATCCATTTTTAAGAGTAAAACCTTGAACTGCCATACCAATAATTACAGAAAAAAATACTAGTCCCTAACATAGTAGGTATAGTAGGTAATTTTAATAATGAACCAGCAATAATAAATAATACTGGTAATAATAATAAAATATTCCAATTGAACATATTATCTAATTGATTTTGTAATATCGAAACAGTTTCTGGCGTACTAACTTCTCCAGATGTACCCATACCTACTATAAAATATACTATTAATGAGACTATAGTAGCTGGTATTGTAGTATAAAGCATATGTCTAATATGTTCATATAATTCAGAACCTGCTGCCAGTGGTGCCAAATTCGTAGTATCTGAAAACGGAGATAGTTTATCCCAAATATGAACCCGCTACTACTGCCCCTGCTACTGGAGCAAGAGGAGCTCCTAATCCTCCAGCTATACCCATTATAGCTACACCAATTGTACCTGCTGAACCCCCCATGAAGTACCTGTAATAGTTGATAAAATAGCTGAAATTATAAATGCTGTTACCAATAAATACTTTGGATTTACGATTTGTACTCCATAATAGATAATCATAGGTACAGTACCTGAAAACATCCAAGACCCAATAAGTAAACCTACACTCCATAATATCAAAGTTGCAGGTAATGCTCTAGCAATTTTTTTCAATTACTCCTGCTTGCATTTCTTCCCAATTATAGCCTAATTTCCAAGCTATTGTTCCTGCTACAAATGCAGATATGATAATAATAGGTTCTGTCCTAATCTTTAATACACCGACTCCTAATGTTAAGGATATTACCATAAATAATATTGGAAAAAAATCCTTGAATAAAAGTTGGTTTTTTTCTTAACCCTTTCTTTCTTTCCCATTTTATACACTCCTTTAAAATATTATTAATTCAATAATATTATCTTGCAATTTATATGCCAAAATTAAAATTTTATGAAATTTTTAAAATGAGTTTTTTTATATATGTAATCCTAAGGCTTTAACAGATTAATCTCTTAAATCATAAATTGTTATGTCTATCAATATCTAAATTGGATGTATAAAAATAACCACCACATGGTTAATTCTATCCATGTGGCAGTATATTATTCTTCTAAGAAATTTTTACCATTCCGTGTTATTTTAGAACCCATATTTCCTATTGATTTGATAAATCCATATTCTTCTAAAGTCTTAAGTGCACTTCTAATTTTGCCTTCACCGATTTTTAAGTTTTCATCTGTTGCTAATTTCGCTAATTTTTTTTCTCCCAAGGGGAATATTATTATGTATTTCAAATTGTCTTAAAACCCATATTTCTTCTTTAGATAAATATACTTTTCGTTTTTTTAGTCTCAATATCTATCATATAATTGTGAAGAGATGAAATTCCTAATCTTTCCCCCCATTATAAATTAAAGTCAAATATTCTACTAAATTAATAAGTTCTCTTACATTACCTATCCATTCATAATTATTGAGAAAATCTATGGTTTCTTTTTCAAAAAAATTCTTTTAAAGACCTTATATTTTTATGCTGTAAATTAATGTTAATAAAGTGTTTTAGTAAATATTCTATGTCTTCTCTTCTTCTCCGAAGAGGAATAGTCTGCAATGGTAGAATATTTAGTCTAAAAAAACAAATCTAGTCTAAATTGCCCTTTATCTACTAAATCCAATAGATTTTTATTTGTAGCTGCAATTATCCTTACATCTATGGGAATCTCTTCTATTCCTCCTACTCTTCTAATGCGCTTTTCTTCTAAAACTCTCAATAACTTAGCTTGAACATCTAAAGGTGTATCTCCTATTTCATCAATAAACACTGTTCCACCATCTGCCATTTCAAATAATCCTATTTTCCCACCTTTTAAAGCTCCAGTAAAAGTTCCTTCTTCATAACCGAATAACTCACTTTCTAAAAGATTGGAAGAGATTGTAGTCATATTAATTGGAACAAATATACTATTATTTCTAAAGGAACTCATATGTATTCCTTGGGCTAAGATTTCTTTTCCTGTACCATTTTCACCTTGGATTAAAATTGTGGCATCAGTTTTAGAAAATTTCTCTGCTCTTTTTATAATATTTAATGCATCCTTATTTATAGTGAGATAATCTTTAAAACTATGTAAATTTCGATTAAGAAGCATATGGTTTTCATAATTGATTTTTTTTGTGTAGGTTTTAGATTATATTTAACCCATATTATATATCCTATTTTTCTAAAAAGCTTTACTTCTCTTAATTGAAAAAAATATCTCTTTGTTTTCAATTGTTCCAGTATAAGTTTTATCTTGAGCTAAACTGGATATTTTAAAGGGAAGAAACTCTTCAATTTTTCTTTTTATAATGTCCTTTTTCTTAATACCAAAGATGTATTCAAATTTTTGATTTGAATTTACTATTTCTCCTTCGTTATTTATAAAAGCAACTCCATGGTCAAGGCCATTTACAATTGTTTCAAGGATTTCCTGAGCCTCTAAACTATCCTTTCTACTTTCCTCTATGGATTTTGAAATTTCAACTATATCTCTTATATAATTCACTATCAAGCTATCACTGAGATATCTTTCTAAATCTAATATTCTCCCTATTTCATGAATAGTTTGTATATCTAGAATTCTTGTACCAATATCTATTAATTTTTTAGGTAGGTATGGAGCTAATTGACTCTCCCCAGCAGTAATGGCTATTTCTAAATTTGGATAAGAAGTACAATCAGGATAATAAGAATGATACTTTATATGATCTAAGCCTAACTCCATAAGCTGCTCTATGGCTTCTCTAGCTGTTTCATAACTATCATTGATAAATAAGACATCTGTACCATCTTTTATACTAATTATTTCCTTTATATTTTTATGATCTATGATTCTTTTAGATACTATACTAGGAATTTCAAGATCTACATATCTAATAGCTCTATTTTTTTACATATATACTTGCAAATAAAATTAAATCTGCCTTAATTTCTGAAGACTTTAATTCGGACACTAGAATATTTTCTATTTCTAAGTGCCCTTTTAATAATTCATTCATTTGTTTAATTAATCTATTTCCTGTATTCTTACCTTCACTTATTATAAGTAATTTTTTTTCAATATATTCACCTTTTATTTTGAAAATATAACTCTTAATGCATTATAAATAATAGTATATCATACTATTACACAATATATTGATTTGCAGTTTAAAATATGAGATATAATGATAAGCAAAATTAACTAAGAATAATTTTATATCGACTTTATGGCGTTATAAAGGGCTCCTATTCAAAAGGAACCCTTTATAAAATTTATGTATGTCTAACAACTATGATTTTGATACAATTTAGCAATATTAGATTAATGCTAAAAGGTATATTATCGCTAAATCGTGCACACCCCCCCTATTTTAACTTATTCCTTCTCTATCTTATTTTAAATTTCGACAAAAAGCCGGTCTACCTAGCGCTCTTGCGAGGGGGAGAACTTTTCCCCCCCTGAGCTTGCTTGATATTCTCGCTCATCTACCAAGCCAAGAAGTTTTCTAAATACTCCTATTTCAGTAAATAACTCCTTGAATATAATTAAATCCATAGTGATTAATTACCTTACTACGAATTCAATATTATCCTTTTACAAAATCTGCGTATATCTTTCCATCTTTTATTTCTATAATTCTGTCTGCTTTTTCTGCTATTCTTTTATCATGGGTTATAATAATAAATGTTGATTTGAATTCGTAGTTTATTTCTCTTAATAGATTATATACTGTTTCTGTTGTTTCTGAATCAAGGTTTCCTGTTGGTTCATCTCCTAATATAATCCTTGGGTTATTAATAAGTGACCTTGCTATTGCAGCCCTTTGTTGTTGTCCTCCTGATATGTCTGTTGCTTTGTTATTTATTACTTTGCTTAATCCTACTATCTCTATTAAATCATTTGCTCTTTTTAATGCTTCTTTTGTGACTTTGTTGTGCTTTATTCTATATGGCATCAAAACATTTTCTAATACTGTAAACTCTGGTAGTAGGTAGTGAAACTGAAATATAAATCCTATGGTTTCATTTCTAAGTACTGCGAGTTGTTCTTTATTGAAGTTAGTTATGTTATTTCCATCTATTAGTACATCTCCACTGGTAGCCTTGTCCAATGTTCCTATGATGTTCATTAAGGTGGATTTTCCACTTCCTGATGCCCCTATTATTGAGTTAAATGAGGACTCTTGTAAATCAAGGTTTATATCGTATAGTACCTGTGTCTTTATTTTTCTCCATATATTTTATTGATGTTTTTAGTTCTAATATATTAGCCATTCTTAATCACCTCTATTGGATTTAACTTAGAAGATTTTCTAGCTGGTATTAATGCTGCAACAGTTGAAGAAGCTATGGCTATTATAACTGATAAACTTACAAATTTAATATCTAAATAGAATGGTACTAATGGAGTTCCATCTGGGTTTTTAACAAAGGTTGAAAATATATTTGAAAATGATATTCCAAGACCTGTTCCAATTATTGATCCTATAACCCCTAGTAATAGTCCTTGGAATAAGAAGATTAAACTTGCATCTTTGTCTTTTATTCCCATGGCTTTTAATATACCTATTTGTCTAGATTTTGAACTACTGAAATTGCCAGCACTGATGCTATGCCTAGTAATACTGCAAATAATACAAATACTTGTATCATAATACTTGAGGCTGATTGACCTGCTAGTCCTGATAATAGCTCTTCGTTTTGTACTTTCCAGTTAGATGATTCTAATTCAAATTCTTGTAAGTAACTATCTAAACTTTTAGCTATTATATCTGCATCAAAAACTTCTTTTATTTGAGTCTCTATTGTAGATAAGTTACCTTCTTTCTCAAATATTTCCTCTACATTTTCTATGGTACTTATTGACCATGATTTGTTTAAACTTTCTACTTTTAAATCAAATACTCCTACTAGTTTAGGCTCCATATATCTACCATCCGATGTTAGAAAAGATACCTTGTCCCCCCCTATTTTGAATCCAAGTTCCTGAACTAAGTTCTTGCCTAGTAATATCTCCATTGATGATGAAGGTAGATTGCCTTCTATTAGTTTTTCGTCTAATTTATATATATTGTTTACATTCTCTAACTCAAATCCTCTCATAAGTACAGGATATGTTTCTTCGTCTTGTAATACAAATCCTGACGCATCTAAGGATTTAGATACTGCTATAAATCTATCATCTTCTCTTAGTTTATTTACTATTTCATCATTGTCTTCAAAATACTTTTCTTTACCTTTTGGTTGTATTGTTATATGTGAGGAGCTTCCTATGGTTTTGTCTATTAATGATAGTTGCAATCCATCTATCAAAGACCCTATAAATATTTGTACTGATACTCCAATGGCTATGCCTATTGCAATAAGAGCTGTTTGTCCTTTGCTAGATCTAAGAAATCTTGTTGCTATGCTAAATGCTAATTTCAAATTTATTCAACTCCCTTGCTTAAGTCTTTGATATCTTGGAAGCTATTAAGTAAATAATCTCCCCCTACTTCTTTGTAAGCACTAGGATTGGAAACAAATGCACTTCCTCCTAATAAAAATGTTATATTGTTCTTTGTAGATGATTTTATGCTTTCTATTGTTTTCTTAACAGAAATCAAATTGTAATAGTTTGTGACACTTATACATAGATATTTTGGTGATACAATTTCTACAGCTTTTAGTATTGTTTTTCTTGGTGTTTTTGCCCCCAATAAATGTTGAATTGTAACCGACTATTGTGAAAAATCTGATACCATTCTTGCTCCCAGATCATGTTCTTCATATTCTGGGCACATTACTATTACATTTTCTTTGTTAGGTTCACCAAAACTATCCCTTTCTGCTAATACATAAGGGAATGCAGCCTCTACTATATTCCTTATGATGCCACTTCTAACATGCTCTCTCCATATCAAATCTTCATCATTAGGATATTCTTCTATTATGTGATTTAATGCTGAACTTAGTATACCTTGATATAGGTCTACTATTGATATGCTTTTTTTCTTTTAATGCTGTTATACAGATATTAAATGCTTTTTCTTTGTTTTCTTCTTGTAATGAAACTAATAGTTCCTCATATAAGCCTTCCAAATTTTACACTCCTTCTAGTTAGATTCTCATACAGATATATACTCTTTAATTCATCAATAAACAATCACCTTTTTATTTTAATTGCTTTCATAAACATAAAACTACCTCTAATGAACAATCCATAGTGATTCTATTGAAAAATAACAAAACCCCCCCTTGAAATCAAGGAGTTTCTATTGTATCAATATTTAAGTTTATGTATGGTGGAGGCGGTGGGTGTCGAACCCACGTCCGAAAACACTTCCACAAGAGTTTCTCCGAGTGCAGTCAGTACTTTGACATTCCCTCGACTTATCTCCTACTGACAGGATATAAGCTTTGGTAGCTTCATAAATTCCGTTCCAGACTCAAAGCTTTGCCTGGCGCGGTTCCCCCACTAAGTTGACGTCTTATCTCAAGTCGTGGGATTCTCAAGTAAGACGAGCAGCTTTAATTAAGCTGCAAAAGCGTAATTATCGTTTGCGTTTAATTTAGTTTGCCACTTTTAGCGTTGCTTGGCGACAACGACTCGCTACTCTTGATTCCACATCCCCCCCGTCGAAACCAAGTTCGCCCCCCCAAAATTAAAAATATTCAATTATATCCATATTTTATTATAGCAATATTATTATATTATGTCAACTATGCACTAAATAATCTATTTATTATTTATCTGGTAAAAATATAGCTATACTAAACTCTCCTATATTGGTCTTCATAGGAATAACCAATGCTCTCTCATTTGCCATAGATACTGCTTTATGCTGACCTATAATAATTTGAGGTGGAGTTATATCACATTTATATCCATATGAAGACAAATTAGTTATCGAATTACCGCCAATTATATTTGCAACTTCTCCTAAAGCTGAAGATACGAATACATCTATTTCTTTCATTTCCATTCCAGCCATGATCTTAACCATCTCTAAAGTCATATCTTTAGTAAAGCTAAAAAGGACCGTTCCCTTTAAATCGCCTGTAACTCCTAACATTATATTAGCATCTTTACTAGATGTCAATCCTTCTACAACTTCTAATTCTCCTCTTTCTACTTCTAAATCAAGCATAAGTCTAAATATATCTTGAGTTGCCCCCCCATAAAAAGAGTTTACATATTCTGCTCTCATTATGACTCCACCTCTCTGCTCTTTACATATTCACCAATCTTTTGATCCATTTTACCTACATGCATAATTAGCCAAGTCATTAACTTAGCACTAAGTTCTTGCATTTTTTTCTTCAGTAAAGCCTCCTTCTTGGAATATCTTTACATATTCATTTATTCCTGCTTTAAAATCACTATGAGCTTTTTTTATGTATTTCAATATCTGGATAATCTATGCTTTCTTGAAACTTTTCTTCATCATCAAAGTGGTATACAACATAATCTTGTAAAAACCCTAAAGTTTCCTTAACCTTGTCCAATCTATTATCCCAACTAATATCCTTTCGTTGAACAAGCTGTATAAACTCACCTAAATTTTTAAAAAGTTCGATATGTTGAACATCTATAGAGTCAATACCAATTCTATATTTTTCTTTCCACATCATAAAAATCCCTCACTTTCTAGTTCATTTGAAACCTATACCCAATAAAAGAAAAACTATGCAGATATAATAAATATAATATCAAAAAAATAATATGGTATCATTCCTTGATATTATTTAAATATTTTATTTATAAATGCGACAGCGAGAACCGTCCCTACTGTCGCATTAACCCATATATTTTCACTAGTATGTTGTCTCATTCTTCTCTCTGCATCTCTTTGTGCTATGTCTTGTCTCTTATCATAAAGTTTTTTTTACCCTTGGCTGTAGCTAATTCTACCTTTACTTTTCCATCTTTTATATATAAAGACAGGGGAATTAGTGTATAACCTTTCAAGGTTATATCTTGAGTAAGTTTTCTAATTTCTCTCTTGTTTAGTAGAAGTTTTCTTTTTCTTAAAGGATCCACATTATAAATATTACCTTGCTCGTAGGGGCTTATATGCATACTATTAAGATATACTTCTCCATTATCTATAGTGGCATAACTATCCTTAATATTTAATTTTCCCTGTCTAATAGACTTAACTTCAGTACCTTTTAATACTATTCCAGCTTCAATTGTATCCTCAATAAAAAAACTCATGTCTAGCTTTTCTATTTGTTGCTACAACTTTTACTCCGCTCTTTTTCATCATATCACCTTCAATATATTATCTTGTCTAGTGTAGCAAATTTCTTAATTTCTGTCAATTAGTCTATTAAACCAAAGTCAATGTTTCTTCTAGATATATCTACCCCCCCTATGACTTCTATTTTTACTACATCTCCAATTCTATATTTCTTCTTTGTCCTTTCACCTATCAGATAATAATTTTCTTCATCAAAATGATAATAGTCATCTAACATATTGTTAAAATGTACAAGCCCTTCAATAGTATTTTCCAATTGAACAAACATACCAAAGCTAGTTAATGAAGATATTATTCCTTCATAGGTATTACCAATCCTCTTACTCATATATTGTGCTTTCTTAAGATCTTCAACTTCCCTTTCTGCTTCTTCAGCTCTTCTTTCTGTCATAGATGTATGATCTGCTATTTCTGGTAATTTGGCTTCTAATATATCTTGTTTATTTAATGAAAGCTTTCCTTTTAGATATTCCTTTATTATCCTATGGATAACTAAATCAGGATATCTTCTAATAGGTGCAGTGAAATGGGAATAATATTTAGATGCTAAACCAAAATGGATATCTGCCTCACTACTATATTTAGCTTTCTTTAAGGATCTCAATAATAGTGTACTAATAACCATTTCTTCTTTTTTTCCCTTTTATTTCTTTAGTTAACAATTGTAGTTCTTTAGGATGAATTTCCTTCCCCTTTAAATTATATCCTAAATTATGAATAAACTTAGAAAAAAATATTTATTTTTTTCTTCATTAGGTTCTTCGTGAATTCTATATAAAAATGGAATCTCAGCCCAATAAAATTCTTCTGCTACAGTTTCGTTTGTAACTAGCATAAATTCTTCTATCATCCTATTGGCTATTCTTCTATCTATTTTCTTTACATCAATAGGTATACCATCATTATCTAGTATTATCATAGTTTCAGGAAAATCAAAGTCTATACTTCCCCTTCTTTCTCTTTTTTTCGTATAGGATATTCATTAAATTCTTCATATAATTTAACTCTTCTAATAAATCCTTTAACTTTTCCTTTGCTTCTTCATCATCATTTTCCAAATAGTCCGATACATCATCATATACTAATCTTGCTTTGCTATTTATTACAGATTCTTGAATCCTATGATCAACTACATTTCCATCTTTATTAATCTCCATCATTACTGATAATGTAAGTCTATCTTCATTTGGATTTAATGAACATATACCATTAGACAATTCCTTAGGAAGCATAGGGACTACTCTATCTATTAGGTATACTGAATTTCCTCTATTGTAAGCTTCTTTATCTAAAATAGAATTTTCCTCTACATAATGTGATACATCTGCTATATGAACCCCCTAAAAAGTAATTTCCATTATCTAACATTTCTATAGATATAGCATCATCTAAATCCTTTGCATCTATTCCATCAATTGTAAAAGTCTTTAGATGTCTGAGATCTACCCTGTTTTCCATATCCTTTCTGAAATAGCTTCAGGTATGTCTAAAGCATATTCTTGAACGCTATTTGGAAATTCTTCAGGTAATTTAAATTGTCTAATTATAGATAATATATCTGTTCCCTTTTCATCTAAATATCCTAATACTTCTATAACCTTACCTTCTGGATTTCTCCTTGGTTCAGGCCACCTAGTTATTTCCACTACTACTTTTTGTCTATCTTCAGCTCCATTGATATAGGCTTTGGGAATAAAGATATCATAAGAAATTTTTGCTCATCTGGTATTACAAATCCAAAGCCCTTATTCCCCTCAAAGGTTCCTACAATAGTATGGTTCTCTCTTTCTAATATTCTAATTATAGCTCCTTCTTCTCTTTTATCCCCCCCTTCAGACCTTTTTACTATATTAGCTATTACTCTATCTCCATGCATTGCCCCATCCATATTTTCAGCAGGGATAAATATATCTTCTCTTAAAGGCTCATCTGGTACTACAAACCCAAAGCCCCCCCTTTCATGCCCTTCTAATCTACCTACTACTAAATAATCTTTATTTATAGCTCCATACCTTTCATTGGCAGCCTTTATTATTAATCCTTCTCTTTCCAGACTATCTAATATCTTATAAAAGTCTTTTTTTATCCTTTGCCTCTAAACCAAAATTTATTAGCAACTCTTCTTTCAACATAGGCTTATAGTCTTCTGAGTTAATAAATTCTACGACTTTTTCTCTAATACTCATTTTTATCCTCCTTTAGAGGTATTTTATCACTATATATCCTCTTCTATTTATTATGTACCCTTTTAAATAAAAATAATGTAAGATATTTAAATATCTTACATTATTTTATTTTTCCTCCATATTGAATCCTATTAAATAAATTTGCATCGTAATTATACATGTTGTTTTTCTTGTCTTTATAAGTAATAAGAGCAATATCTATAAGTTCATCTATTAATTTGTTAAAAGGGTACCCTTTACCTTCCCATAGATAAAATCCTATGGATCCTGGTAATGTATTTATTTCATTGACAAATATATTATTTTCTTCATCTACTAAAAAGTCAATTCTAGCTGTTCCTCTACCATCAATAGTTATAAAGGATTTCTTAGCTAAATCTTCTATTTTATTTCTTAACTCATCTGAAATATCTGCTGGTATGATTCTTCTTTCTCCTGAGGATTTGCCCCCCCTTTTGCATTACTTTTCACATATTTATCTTCAAAGGTCAATATATCTTCCCAGCCTAAAGGTTCTTCACATAATGATGCTATAACTTCTTGATCATATCCTAATACTGCACAATTTATCTCCCTTGGATTAGATACTGCTTTTTCTATAATTATTTTTCTATCATAATTTATTGCTATTTCTATGGCTTCTATTAAATCCTCTTGATTTTTAGCTATATTTATTCCTATACTTGAACCTAAATTAGCTGGTTTTACAAATACAGGATAGCCTAGTTTTTCTTCTATATTAGCAATTATTTTATCTTTTTCATTTTCCAACTTGTTCTATAAAACCAATAATAATCTACAACTGGTAAGGAATTTGCTCTAAAAACATCCTTCATAAGTATTTTGTCCATTCCTACACTGGAAGCTAATACTCCTCCCCCCCTACATATGGAATATTCATTAATTCAAATAATCCTTGAATTGTACCGTCTTCTCCATGGGTACCATGTAATGCTGGAAATGCTATATCTATAGTTTCTAGGACTTTCTTACCAAAGAGTCCTACTTCCTCTGGATTTGCATAAAGATTTCTATTCCCACAGGTGGGAGCTAGAAATATTTCCTTAGCATCCTTTAAATCATTCTTTTTAAAATTGCCAAAGTCTAATAAACATTCCCCCCCGTCAACCATTTGCCTTCCTTAGTGATGTAAATAGGGACTACTTCATATTTACTTTTGTCCATGTTTTCTATTATTTGCATTCCTGTAATTACTGAAACCTCATGTTCTACACTTCGTCCTCCAAAGATAACCCCCCCTACTCTTTCATTTAATTTCCTCCCTTATTCACTGTAATTGTCTGGTAAGTCATTTTCAAACAATACTACATCCTTTGGTCTTGCTAGCCTACCTATATGGGCTGAAGCTTCTTCTAAGTTATTTACTATAAATATATTTGAAGGATTATAATTTACTTCCATTAATCCTTCATATATAGGTTTAGTTCTCTTTTCACCTACTAATATAACATAATCGCAAACTTTTCCTATATTAGTTCCAAATTCTCTATTTGCTTCCTCTTCCATTTCTCCAAGTTCAACCATTCCTGGTGTTACTATAATCTTTTTACCTTCTTTAAACTGACTTAATACATCTAGGGCTGCTTTAGTTCCTATTGGATTAGAATTGAAAGCATCGTCTATAATAACAATTCCCGTTCCAGGGTTTATTATATTTAGCCTATGGGGGGGAATAGGCTCTATTTTGCTAATTCCTCTACTAATTTCTTCAAAGGTTAAACCTAGAGATTTGGCAACACTTGCACCAGCTAATATATTATATATATTGTGTCTACCTAATAATTTAGTGGTACAACTAATACTATTCCCTTCTTTATCTCTTAAGGTAAAAGTAGAACCTAATTCTGATACTACTATATCGTCTGCATATATATCTGCATTTTCTATATCCTCTAGAGCATAGAGTATTTTTTTTCTTTAAAAGTTTTGTCTGCTAATTTCTTTATATGTTCATTATCATAATTAAATACTGCTACACCATCTGTTGGCAATTCTTCTATTAATTCGTATTTTGTTTTCATTATATTATCTATATTTTTAAAGGTTTCTAAATGTACTGGGCCTATTGATGTAAGTACACCTACTTTAGGCTGACATAATTCAGCTACTTCTTTTATTTCTCCAATACCTCTTGCTCCCATTTCTGCAATAAATATTTCATGTTCATCTGATAATTCATTATTTATTACTTTAGATAATCCCATAGGTGTATTGTAAGATTCTGGAGTATTTAGTACTTTAAATTTTTCTTGTAGAATAGTTCCTAATATAAATTTAGTACTAGTCTTTCCAAAACTACCAGTTATACCTATTACGTTTAGATCTTTTCTATTTTTTTATTTTCTCTTGAGCTGCTCTATAATATCCCATATTTATATTATCTTCTAGAGGCTTAATTAATACATTTGAATAATACATCAAATCTGGTTGTTGTCTATATATTATAAAAGCTAAAGCTACAAGAATTATAATATATAATACTTGATTAGTTGATAAATAAAGAATTGATGGTATTAATAAAATAATACCACTTATTATTATATTAGCTATATATAATCTAGTTGCCCTCTTAGTAAATACTAAGGGTTTTTTTTACAGGTTGACTAGTTTTCTCAAAGCTATAGGCCTTTTTCTTGTTATTTAAAATCCACTTTTTATAATTTTGTGAATCGTACTCTTCCAATTGAACCATATGTAATGAATTTTTAGATCTTTGTGATATAAGCACTAATGTTATAACCATTATTAATAATATAATCAAATAATCCATAATATCCCTCCAAAATAGTCAATAAAC
>JMBV01000395.1_pt1 | contig 14350 bp, 25 predicted proteins | sample 616531 | NCBI WGS metagenome assembly JMBV01 (sample SAMN02727904, study PRJNA239997) | anaerobic digester metagenome | biome: anaerobic digester; isolation source: mesophilic anaerobic digester inoculated with municipal waste water sludge... | place: Germany: Bielefeld University, CeBiTec ... | reverse complement strand
TCCACCCTTCGGGCATTCCGGCGAAACCGTTTTGGCACGCTTGATGATGGACCATGGTAGCTTCAACCATAACCACCAAAGTGTGCGTATCGTGACCGAACTTGAACAGCGTTATCCGGATTTTCCTGGTCTGAACCTGACCTGGGAAGTGCTCGAAGGCATGATAAAACACGAAACCGACTACGACTCCGCCGACGCCTCGGACTTTGACCCGCACCTGCGCGGGCATCTGGAAGCGCAACTGGCTAATGTCGCCGACGAACTGGCTTATACCTCCCATGACCTGGACGATGGCTTGCGCTCCGGGCTGATTACGCCCGCCCAGCTGGACGGTATCGCCATTTGGGAAATCGTCAACGAAAGCCTTGGACGCCGCAAAAATGACCCCCCCTTAGACGAACTGAGTCGCCATCAGGTCATCAGACGTCTGATAGGCTTTGAAATGACCGATTTAATCCACAGCATTGACCGCTATTTGCGACGTTCTAAAGCCAGCACACCCCCCCAGGAACTGCAGGCTTTGCCCTATAACGTGGTGGGATTTAGCGAGGATATGCACCGACGCAACCGCGAACTGAAAGATTTCCTGTTCGAAAAGCTTTATCGTCATTATCGCGTGGTGCGCATGCAAACCAAAGCGGAACGCATCATTACCGACCTGTTCGAACTCTACACTGCCAACCCCGGTGCTTTACCTGATACCGCGCAGCTCCTTATCCCCCCCAGCAAAGGGCTTGAGTTGACCGTCTGTGACTACATCGCCGGCATGACTGACCGTTTCGCGATTGATGAACATAAGCGTCTTTTTGACGTGGATGTGTTACCATAGAGCCATGAACAAGACACCTTACTTAACCGAAGCTGGAAAGCGAAAGATTGAAGAAGAACTGGCTGACCTGCGTGGTCCGCAACGCGATGAAATTGCCGCCCGCCTTAAAAGCGCCATCGAGATGGGCGATTTGAGTGAAAACGCCGATTATCACGCCGCCAAGGAAGCCCAGGGTTTTCTTGAAGGGCGTATTTTGGAACTGGAAACACTGCTTTTCCGTGCCGAAATCGTGGACGAAAGTGAGTTTGAATCGAATGTCGTCAACATCGGCAGCAAAGTGACCGTGCAGGAAGCAGGCGAAGATGAAGAAGTCTACATCATCGTCGGTGCCAAAGAAGCTAACTTGCGCGAACGTAAAATCTCTTATGAATCCCCGATGGGCGCCAGCTTGCTCGGCAAAAAGCTCGGAGAAACCGTTCAGGTGCCTTTACCCAACGGCAACGAACTCAGTCTGAAAATCATCGCGATTGAATAAAACTTCGTCTTTAGAAAATTCATTAGAAAAGCAAAAGAGACTATCGTTTGTGGATAGTCTCTTTTTTTTATTGATTAGTTTATGCGTGCTTTATTTGCGATAGATGGCCAGTTCCATCGTCGCGCGCTGGAAGTAGCTGTCATCCGGCAGCGGCAGGTCGCCATACTGGAAGTTGACCAGCTTGGCTTCCAAACGCAGTGTAGCCGTTTCCAGCACAAATTGCTTGCCATCTTCGGCCATGATAGCTCGCCACGGATTTCAAGGCGCTGACGTGTACCAGCATCTTTGAAGGCGTGTTTGCTCATGACCACTTTCGTCACCGTTTGAATATCGTTTTTGTCAAACAGCCAAATGTCGAACGCGGAAACTTTTTTTTGGGTTCGCCAACACCGATGGTATCCGAACTGCTCACACCACATTCGCCCAAAAACTCACCGTTGGGTGCATCAAAGGTGAATGATTCATCGTACATGTCGTCACCAAGCATGTAGGTGGTCATGAACTGAGCAACCGGCTTCGCGGCTGGCAAAGGTTCGGGCGCTTCTTCCTGCGTTTTTTTTGTCGGTCATTTAGCCCAAACAAATCAGCCAGGTTAGGCAAGGTCGGTTTCTCTTCCAGTTCTTCAACTGGTTCCTGAACAACGGGCTGTGGTTTTGGATCTCGTTTAATCGGAGTTGCGGCTGGCCTTACAGCAGCGTATTGTGGGGGGGTTGAAGTATCCTTACGACGTAACTTCATTTTTCAGGCAATTTAAAGTCTTTGTTTTTGAAGAAGAACCACCAAATCAAGCCCGCGCCAACCAACAATAGTAAAAGAAGAATGATGCCCAGCCAAAGCAAGCCTTTGCTCTTGCTTTCAGGCTCCGGGATTTCATCCGTCGGACGCAATCCAATGACCTGGCCATTTTCGTTTACAGGCGCGTTATTGTCATCTGGCGGCGTAACAGGTGCCGGCGCGGAAGTATCCACCGCGGAAGCAAAGCGCTGAATTTGTTCAGTATACAAAAAGCCAGGCTCTTGATTGAGGTCTTCAAGCGTTTTAACCGCGTTTGATCCAAGTGAATCCCAGGCCATTTGCGCTTCTTTCACTCGGCCAGTCATGGTATAGGAGTTGATAGCATTACGCAGGTAAACCACCCGCTCGTCAGGGCGCAGATGCTCCGCGCTGGCGTCTTTCCACTTGACCGGAAATAAACCCCACGCCAATATCAAGCCCAGAATTAAGCCAATAACACCCGTAAAGATGGCTAGATTACGGGGGGCACTTTTAGTTTTTCTTTAAATTCCGAAAGGAAGTTTTCCATTTGGCACCTCATTCATACATAACGTTCAACGTTATAGGTGCACGTTTTATACCAGCAGAAATTAAAAAAAACGCTCCGAACGAGAAAATTCGGAGCGTTTAGTTTTTAACTGATTAGTTTTAAAAACGCTGCTTAAACAAGCTTTCCATCAATTTGCGGAAAAGTAAGTTTACATTCAGTGCAAACCGCTTCATCATTCGATTTTTCGGTCAGCAAACCGCCACAGCTGGGACATGGCTCTTGAATCGGCTTTTGCCATGACGCGAATTCGCATTCCGGATAGCGGCTACAGCCATAAAAAGTTTTTCCGCGTTTGGGGGCGCTTTTGTACGACATCGCCATCCTGACAAACCGGACAAGCCATTTCAAGCGTCACAGGGATATTTTCCGTATAGCGACAAGCCGGAAAAGTGCTGCAACTGATAAAATCTCCAAAACGCCCCCCCGAACGCATCACCAGGGGCTCACCGCAATCAGGGCAAGCACGTCCAATTTCTTTGGGAGCAGGTTTTCTGTTGGGCATATTTTCTGCAGCGTAATCCAATCGCTTTTCAAAAGGCGTATAAAATTCCTGCAAAACTTTAACCCAGTCTGCTTTTCCTTCAGCGATTTCATCAAGTTCGTCTTCCATTCGGGAAGTGAACTTGATGTCCACAATTTCAGGGAAAAATTCAACCAATAAATCGTTGACGATGAAGCCAACTTCGGTCGGTTTGAGTGTGCGACCCTGGCGTTCCACATAACCCCGCGTTTGAATGGTCGAGATAATCGGCGCGTAAGTGCTTGGGCGACCGATATCATTCTCTTCCAGCATCAAAATCAGCGAGGCTTCTGAAAAACGCGCTGGTGGCTGGGTGAATTTTTGCTCATAGTTGAGATCATCCAGTATTTGCTCCGCACCTTCTTTCAAAACACCCTTGAACAATTTAACTAATTCAGGGTTCTCGTTATTTTCAGGGTTAGCGGTGGGATAAACCTTGCGGAACCCTTCAAACACGGTTTGGCTGGCGGTCGCGCGCAACAAATATTTATGCGCCTGCGATTGCCCTGTTATATCCAGACTAAGCGTTTCAACAAGCTGGGCTTCCATCTGACTGGCGACAAAGCGTTGCCAAATCAAGGTGTAAAGCCGATGCTGTTCCGGGGGGGTCAGAAAGGCTCGCATTTTCTCTGGCGTCCGATGCACCGAAGTCGGGCGAATGGCTTCGTGCGCTTCCTGCGCGGTTTTAGCGCGGGTCTTGTAAACCTGCGCTTTTTCTGGCAAATAGCTTTCGCCATACTCTTTGGCAATATAGTCACGGACTTCAGCGATAGCCTGAGCGGAAACATTCACCGAGTCGGTACGCATATAGGTAATTAAACCCGTTTCTTCTGATCCACTCAGTTTGATACCTTCATAAAGTTGCTGTGCCACCATCATTGTGCGACTTGCCAAAAGCCCAGGCGACTGGATGCGTCCTGCTGCATGGTACTGGTGATATACGGCGCGACAGGCCGATTACGGCGCGTGTTTAGCTTTTCTCAGCCAGCTTATATTTGGCTTCCTTCATGTCCGCGACAGTCGCTAAGGTGTCTTTTTCGTTGTTTAATTCCAAATCCTGATCGTTGATCTTCAGCAGTTTGGCTTCATATTGTTCAGCATAACCGACCTGATGAAATATCGCCGAAACGACCCAATATTCAACTGGCACGAAATTTTGAATTTTACGCTCGCGCTCCACCACCAAACGTACCGCCACCGATTGAACACGTCCCGCGGAAAGACGACTGCGCACTTTCCGCCACAGGATAGGGCTAACTTTATAACCCACCAAACGGTCTAAAATACGACGTGCCTGTTGCGCGTCAACCAAATCCATGTCCAGCGTTCGCGCGTTTTCGAAAGCTGCGTCAATAGCTGGCTTGGTAATTTCGTGAAAGACAACGCGTTTGGTCTTTTCTTCGGGGGGGATATCCGCGGATTCCATCAAATGCCAGGCGATTGACTCACCTTCGCGGTCGGGGGGGTCAGTTGCCAGGTAGACTTCAGGACTTTTTCAGCGATTTCGGCAATTTTCTTGACCAGTTTCGACTTGTCATTCGGCACACGATATTCGGGCTCGAAATTATTTTCGGGATCAACGCTCAAACGCGATGCCAATAAATCGCGTACATGCCCATACGAAGCGACAACTTTGTAGTTATTTCCAAGGAAACGACCGATGGTTTGCGCTTTGCTGGCGACTCGACAATCACCAAAGGCTTGCCTAAACCATCCATGCTAATTCGATCAGCAAAGTTGGCTCCCCCCCGTGCAGACCTTCCGCTTTGGCTGCTCTTGGATGAAGACTTTTTACCGCCTTTTGTACTCCGCGAACTCTTTGCACTTGATTTACTGGCTTTTTTTTAACGACAACAGGTTTTTCCATGCCCTCATGGGCTGGGGGGGTTGCACCCATCTTGAACACATTCGTGCCACAAACTGGACAAACACCACGGGTACCAGGCAGTCCATTCGCGGTAAAAACAGCCGTCGTTTCGGGTATTTCTCTTTTTTTCTTTACACTTCAAACAATATATTTCCATAATAACTCCGGGCAATATTCCCATACCTAAATACGCCCTATAATACCATATTCAAAAATAAGTCAAGTCTTTAATTATTGATTTTGTGCTAATTAGCCAATTTGCCAGGGTTTTACCGCGCGATATTCCTGATTATTCTCTTGCACAACCAGCCCTTTTAATTGCATCATTGTGATGCTCGCGTTCAGCTTTTCAATCGGCATATCCAGCTTCGCGCAAAGCTCATCCACATGCACAGTGCCACTTCCCAGGGCTTGATAGATGCGATTTTCGATGGGACTAAGCTCAGGCATTTTCTCTTGTACCTGGATTTGTTGTTTTTCCAAACCTAAATGGCTAATCACATCTGCGGGATTAGTCATCGGGATTGCCCCTTCGCCAATCAAATTATTCGTGCCCTTACTCATCGCGGATAAAACCGAACCCGGCACCGCGAAAACATCCCTGCCCTGCTCAACCGCGAATTTGGCGGTAATCAGCGCGCCACTGCGCTCTCCCGCTTCAATCACGATTGTTCCCCCCCGCGAAAGCCCCCCCGAAATGATTCGGTTGCGTGGCGGGAAATTAATGCCTTCAGGCTTCGTCCCTGGCGGATAATCGCTGATCACGACCCCCCCGGACTTGATAATTGCCTCAGCCAATTTGCGATGCTCCGGTGGATAAATAACATCCACGCCCGAACCTAAAACCGCTACGGTTCGCCCGCCAATCTCCAAAGCCGCGCGGTGCGCAATCGCATCCACACCACGTGCCAGACCACTCACGATGGCCACGCCATGTCCAGCCAAATACGTGGCAGTATCATGACAAAGCTGTTTGCCATAACTGGTTACGTTACGGGTACCTACAATCGCCATGGCAAGATTATCCGCTTCGCTAAATGCGCCCAGACAGTAAAGTACCGGTGGTGGCTGAGCAATTTGCTTTAGGTAAGGTGGGTACTTTTCATCATTCCAGGTCAGCACGCTAATGCCCTTGGACTGAAGCCTGGATTGTACAGTGACAGGGTCAAACGACCGTTTGGTTTCCCGAAAAGTTTGTATAACCTTGTCGGTCATGCCGGCTGCTTTCAGGGCGTCATCAGGCGCTTGCCATGCGACGGACAGCGTTCCAAAAAAAACTGGAGCAACTTTCTGAAACGCACAGCACCCATGCCACGCACATGGCTAAAGCCCAGCCAGGCATCACGTTCTTGCATGCTAGCGCAAACCTTCCATCAAATGCACGTCCATCCGTTTGCTCGTCAGATCAATCCCCCCCAATATGACATCTGGGATAGACGGTAAAAGCAGTTCTTTCCCCCCCGCTGCATCTTCAACGATATAAACATCATTTGCACCAGTTTGTAAAACCGATGTGAGCACGCCCAAAAATTCTTCCCCCCGCATAAACATTCAAACCAATCAGCTGATGGTGATAATACTCACCATCTGGCAAAGGCGGAATATCATCCACACTGACAAAAGCCAAAAGGTTGGTCAAATCAGCCGCATCTTCCGGACTGTTATAACCATCCAGTTTCAATAATAACAATTTTCCTTTCCAGCGCGTCCGCAAAACTTTGACTGGAAAACAGTCTTCACCCAAATATAAAGTTTTGCCACGTCGAATGCGTTCTGGAAAGTCCGTATCCACCCGCATGGCAATTTCGCCATATACACCGTGCGGACGCTGAAGTTTTCCTACCAATACGAAGGCAGGCTCGTGTTTAGCCGAGCCTGCTTTTTCATTTTTTTACATTATTTGCGTCGCCGAGCATTATTCGGGCTCAACCACGTCCATGATAACTTGCATACCTTCGCGAGATGCGGCAGCGCGCAAGAGATGTCGAATTGAGTTTGCAACACGGCCTTGCTTACCGATAACGCGTCCGATATCTTCGGTTGCCACAGAAAGCTTCAAATGCACAGTGTTTTCTTCGATAGAGCTATCAACCTTAACAGACTCAGGGTCATTTACCAAACCCTTGGCGATGAACTCTAATAAATCATGTAGTTTCTTGTAATCCATAAAATCCTTCTAAAACTAATCGTTATGTGTTGTCCGGGTGTTTGTGACCCGATTTTTATAGGTCTCTTCTGCTTCAGCTAACAGTGCTTCCACGTCTTCACCAGCTTTATAACGCTTGAAACGTTCATCCAACCCAACCTGTTTGAACAGTTTTTCAACTGTTTCAGAAGGTTGCGCGCCAACACCTAACCAATAGAAAATACGGTCTTCCTTAAACTCAATTGTTCCTGGTTTTGTGCGTGGGTTGTAATGCCCAACGATTTCAATAAAGCGTCCATCCCGTGGGCTTTCTTTGTCAGCGACAACCACACGGTAATGGGCTTGGTGTGTAGAACCGACCCTTCGTAGTCGAATACGTACCATCGATTTTACTCCTTAAGTATTTTAAATCTCTTTGGCCCGTGCTCTTGTAAAAGGCTGAGAGAATGCTGAAGGGGGGCATTGTCCTTCTCCTCAAGCTCAGGTTTACCAAATAACCTAACAATGTTACCACGCTTTGCAAGATATTGTAAGGTTTGATTCATCTCATTTTTCAATATCATGTTTATACAAAACAACTAATCAAATATAAATCACATCAAGCGTTTTAGCTATCCAAATAATCTTTCAAGGTCCCGGTGATTCCCTGGTTTTTGGAACTTTTTCATCAGGTTTTGTATTTCACGGAATTGTTTCATCAGGCGATTAACATCTTGGACGTTTTTGCCACATCCCGCGGCGATTCTCCGTCGCCGGCTGGCGTTTAAAATACGCGGGTCGCGACGTTCCGCTGGCGTCATTGAACTAATAATCGCCTCAACCCCTTTCAGCTGACTGTCTACCTCACGCGGGTCTACATGCTTGGCAACTTGCCCAAACTGACCTGGCAACATCCCCATCACCTGCGAAAGCGGTCCCATTTTCTTAATCTGCTTAAGTTGCTTGGCAAAATCCTCCAGCGTGAACTGTCCTTTCAGCAATCGCTCGGTATCTTCAATCTCAATTTCATCTCTATATGCAGCCTCGGCTTTTCAATCAAACCGAGCATATCGCCCATGCCTAAAATGCGCCCACTGATGCGCGCGGGGGGGTCAAAAACTTCCAGGGCATCCATACCCTCGCCTGTACCCAGGAACTTGATAGGCACACCGGTTACTTCCCGGATTGAAATCGCTGCCCCCCCACCGCGTGCGTCGCCATCAATTTTGTAAAATCAAGCCAGTGATACGCATCACATCGCGAAAGCCTTCCGCGATGTTTAAGGCTTCCTGACCGATCATCGAGTCGATTACCAGCAAAATTTCATTACAGGAAACAGCCTTTTGGATGCCATCAATTTCCTGCATCAAAAAAATCGTCCAATTGCGAACGTCCAGCGGTATCAATAAGCATCACGGTATAGCCACCGCGTTTGGCGTGGGCAAAGGCTTCCTGAACAATTTTGACCGGTTTTGCGCCATCAAGCGTAAACACCGGCACATCAACACGTTCGCCAAGTGTTTGCAGCTGTTTGATTGCGGCTGGCCGGTAGATGTCCGCTGCCACCATCAGTACGCGCTCACCGTCCGCGCGTAATCGCCTTGCCAGTTTCGCGGTCGCTGTCGTTTTACCGGAACCCTGCAAACCAATCATCATGATCACATGTGGTTTTCGCCACGCAAATTCAAGGGTTCGGCTTGCCCAAGTGTGGCAATCAGTTCTTCATTCACGATTTTGATAACTTGCTGGGCTGGGTTAAGCGCTTTAGAAACCTCCGCGCCAATGGCACGTTCTTTAACGCGGTTGGTAAACGAGCGCACCACGCCATAGTTCACATCCGCTTCCAGCAAAGCCAAACGCACCTCGCGCAAAGCGATTTCGACGTCCTTTTCACTCAGCTTGCCCCCCCGTCGGCGCAAATTGTTGAATACAGCAGTTAATCGATCTGATAAATTCTCAAACATGGTATCTCCAAGTAGTTTATGAAATCAAATAATACCTTATTTCACCTTTTCCTGCGAATAATCGTCGATTCTTTAACAGGCGAATGATTATTGACTTACATGAAACCATCAGACTGTTTACGTGTTCTTTAACTATGAAAAGAGGTTTAAAATGACTAAAGTTGCAATCATTACCGATTCTACCGCCGCCATTCCTCCAGAACTTGCCGCGGCACTTAATATTACTGTTGTCCCCCCCTTACCGTCAACTGGGATGGGCAAACCTATCGTGATGGCTTCGACATTTCTTATCAGGATTTTTATTCACGTCTGCGCCAATCGAAAACCCTTCCCACCACTTCCCAAGCCAGCCCTGGAGATTTTGCACGGGTTTATGATGATCTTCTTGGTAAAGGCTACGATGTCTTCGCCCTCCTAATCTCAGCTGGCATATCTGGCACATACGATTCCGCCTGTCAGGCCTTAACACATTTCCCTGGCAAGAAAATCAAAGTGATGGACTCTCGCCAGGCATCTATGCCACTCACCATGGCAGCTATACGCGTGGCAAAAGCTGCCCAAAAAGGTGCCACATTACTTGAAGTAGAGAACATCGCCAAAGACGTTTGCGGGCGTGTAAAGACCTATTTCGCGCTTGAAACGCTTGAATTTTTGCACCGCGGTGGCAGGATTGGTGGTGCGGCACGTCTTTTGGGTACCGCGCTCGATTTGAAACCCATCCTAACCCTGGACGAAGGCATCATCAAAGCCGTTGGCAAAGTGCGCACCTTTAAACGCGCGACCAAATCCATCTATGACATCGCCAGGAAAGAACTCGGTAAAAACGGAAAGATTGATTACCTGGGATTAGTGGCGACCGATGAATCCCACCTTGTTCAGCTTGAAGCCGATGCCAGAAAGCTTTTCGAGATTAACGAACTTGAAAACGGTTTTATCAGCCCGGTTATCGGTGTGCATGTAGGACCCGGCGCGTTTGGCTTTGTTTATCTTCCGGAAAAATAAATTCATCTTCCTGTTTTTCATCCCTTCCTGCAAATGCTCCGGTTTACGCCGGAGCATTTGCCTTAACAGTCTGATGTCAAATACAAATAATCAAAAGCTTTTTAAGTCGTTAACTTTGTATAAGCTAAACCAAGTCTTGTAAAAACAATAAACAGAAGGCCAAAGTCAGAAACACCCATAAACCCCATTCCTTTGATACAATAAAGAAAAAAATACCAGAAGGGAATCGTTTATGAAAACTGCAGAAAAAAATCGGCGTACAAGTCCCCGATCTTCTTCTCCCCCCCAATCAAACCATCGACATGCACAAATGGGCGGTTATCGCCTGTGACCAGTTTACCTCCCAGCCGGAATACTGGGAACGCGTTCGCGAAACCGTGGGCGATGCCCCCCTCCACCTTCAAACTCATCCTGCCCGAAGCCTGGCTGGAAAGCCCCCGAAGCGCCCGAACTCATCAAAGCCTCACACCAGGCCATGCGCGACTACGTGGCAGAAGGTGTCTTTACGCCTTACAAAGGCTTTATGCTTGTGGAACGCACCGTTGGCGACAAAATTCAAACTGGCCTCATCGCCGCCCTGGACCTTGAAACCTACGACTACACCCCCGGTTCGAAAACGCTCATCCGCGCCTCTGAAGGCACCGTGCTCGACCGTCTGCCCCCGCGTATGGCAGTACGCCGCGAAGCCATCATCGAATCGCCCCATATCCTTGTCCTTTTCGATGACCCCGAAATGACCGTGCTCAAAGACCTGCTTGGCCATAAAGAAATCCTCCCGCTGGTCTACGATTTGATCTCATGGAAGGCAGCGGACACATCACCGGTCATCTCGTTGACAAACCAGAACTGATTGATTCGGTCATTGAAGCTTTGGCAGCCCTAATCGAACCCGAATACTACGCGAAAAGTACGATCTTCCCGCGGGTACCCCCCACCCATGCTCTTCGCGATGGGCGATGGCAACCACAGCCTGGCAACTGCCAAAGCGATTTGGGAAGAAGTCAAAGCCGACGTAGGCATGGACCATCCCGCGCGCTACGCCCTGGTGGAACTGGTCAACATTCACGATGTTTCGCTCCAGTTTGAAGCCATTCACCGCGTACTCTTTAACGCCGGCGAACTCAAAAAGACCTTGTTGCACATTTTGGCGAACATATCCAGCTGAGCAAAGTCGATACAATGGATGCCCTGGTGGCTGAAGTGACCCAAGACGTCGTACCCCCCCATCAACGCTTTGGTTTGATTGATTCCGATGGTTTCACCGTTGCCGAACTCACCCAACCAGTCCACAATCTCTCGGTTGGCAACGTTCAGGAATACCTTGACCCCCCCTGGTTAAAAGCGCACCCCGAAACACAAATCGACTATGTCCATGGCGACGACATCACCCGTGAGCTCAGCCAGCAACCCGGTAACCTGGGCATTTACCTGCCCTCGATTACCAAGTTCACGCTTTTCAAATCCATCATCCTGGACGGTGCCTTGCCACGCAAGACCTTCTCGATGAATCACGCTCACGACAAACGTTTCTATCTCGAATGTCGCAAGATTCGCTAGAGTCTTGACATTGAGAACATTTGTGCTAATATTGATAAATAAGACTTCTTAAACACGGAGAATGCCCATGGCGAAAAAAGCGACACCCAAATCAAAAAGCACGGACGGTATGGAAGAAGCCAAAAAAAAGCCGTTCTCGACCGCGCCTTACATGACATCGTCAAACGCTACGGCGAAGGCAGCATCATGCGCCTTGGTGAAGCGCACCAGATGAAAGTTGAATCTATCCCCCCCACCGGCTCCCTTTCGCTTGACCTTGCCCTGGGTGTTGGCGGCATCCCCAAGGCACGTATCACCGAGATTTTCGGTCCGGAATCCTCGGGAAAACCACCCTGTGTCAACACATCGTCGCTGAGTGTCAGGCGCAAGGCGGTACGGCAGCGTTTATCGACATGGAACACGCGCTCGACCCCGTCTACGCGGCCAAGTGCGGTGTCAACATTGATGAACTGCTCATCTCCCAGCCCGACACCGGCGAACAAGCGCTTGAAATTGCTGAAACCCTGGTACGTTCCGGCGCAGTAGATTTGGTCGTCATCGACTCCGTTGCCGCGCTCGTGCCCCGCTCCGAAATTGAAGGCGATATGGGCGATCCCACCATGGGTGTTCAAGCCCGCCTGATGTCACAAGCCCTGCGCAAGCTTAGCGGTGCCATCAGCCAGACCAAAACCGCGCTCATCTTCACCAACCAGTTACGCCAAAAATCGGCGTGATGTTCGGCAACCCCCCCGAAACAACCACCGGCGGTATGGCGCTCAAGTTTTACGCCTCCATCCGCCTGGATGTGCGCCGTGTGCAATCGATTAAGGTAGGCGCTGAAATCGTGGGTAACCGTGTGCGCGTGCGTGTGGTGAAGAACAAAGTCTCCGCGCCTTTCCGCGCCGCTGAATTTGATATCATGTACAACGAAGGCATCTCGAAAGCTGGTGATATTCTCGACCTGGCAAGCAGCATGGAAGTCATCGACAAACGCGGCTCGTTCTATTCCTACAAAGAACAACGCCTTGGGCAGGGACGCGAAGCCTCCAAGAACTTCCTCATGGAAAACCCCCCCGAAATCATGAAAGAAATTGAGATGACGGTGCGCAGCCTGGCTGAAGAAGACCTGTCATCCGGCGCTTTCGACCCCGACGAGGCTGATATCGACGACAGCGAATAAATAACAGTTGTTTTGAAGGTTCATTTCTGACCTCCTTTCTGTAAAAACGCGGGCTTTCTCCCAGCCCGCGTTTTTTTTCTTAGCTATTTAAACATAGCTTTTTCTACAATTGCATTTGTAAAAATACCCCCCAAACCAAAAGCACAAATGGATCAATCCAGAATAACAGCTTCAATAACCGTCCAAGGACCAGCTTCATCGATACGCGTGATCGGATGTGTTAATGTCAGTATCCTGAACCTCTTTCCGATTTTGACATCTTCAATAGAAGCTAATTCGTAACTGTCTCCAACTTTCCGCCATATTATAGCGTGTTCAGGAAAATAAAAACGGACCTTCATACTTTTACTGGCTTCCCCAATCTCATTGCCATTAAAGAGATAGTATTCTTCTGTTGTTTTGCCATATTTATCTTCAAATGTGGTTTCAGTCACAATTTCTTCAAAAACGCCCTCAAATTGCGCTGGATAACGGTTTGAAAGTGGCTCCTTTAATGTGACGGGGTCTTCTTCGAGAATAAAGATTTTTATCGCGGTAGCCTTACCTGGATAAGATTCCAGTATCTCGGTGACGTAAATCTTAACTATCTGTCCATTTTTAAGCGATTCTTTGCTACCCAACTTAAGAGATGAATTTTGAAAATACCAAATTTCACCAGTTTCAGACAGACGTATTCTCCATTTAGCCGTAAATAGTCTTTTCGTGGCATCCATTTCAATAAAGTCAAGAATTGACTGGCCTGTTCCACTTCTAACGCGTGTCACAACACCTTCCATAATTTCATAATTGTAAACAACTGGCTCCGTTGACACAAAATCAGAATCAGACTTCCGACAAGCTGAAAATAACAGTAAAAGAATAAAGACAACTACGGTATATACACTAATTCTTTTCATAAAAAAACGCTTTCTCAATGATTTAGCCATCCAAAATCATTATACTCTCGATTGTCTACTCGATTTAAGATACAAAACAAGCGGATACGCCCTGCTGATGCATAATGATATTACCACACACATTAAAAACAAAATGCCCATGAAAACAAAACCATGGGCATTGAAGTACACAAAACTTAAATCTAATTTTAGGTACCAGACTCCCAGGAGTTCAAGTACTTAATCTGTTCTTCGGTCAAGACGTCAATCTTAACCCCCATCGCGTCAAGCTTCAATGCAGCGATTTGGCGGTCAATTTCTTCAGGCACATCGTAAACGCGGTTTTCAAGTTTACCAGCGTTCTTAAGCATATATTCCGCGCCCATCGCCTGGTTGGCAAAACTCATATCCATCACCGAAGCAGGATGTCCTTCCGCCGCCGCAAGGTTAATCAGGCGACCCTCCGCCAAGACGTTAATTTCGCGTCCATCAGACAAAACAAATGCCTCAACAAAGGGACGCACCCGGCGCTTGTCCACAGCCATTTCAGCCAAAGCGTCCAGGTTGAGTTCATTGTTGAAGTGGCCCGAGTTACACACCAAACAACCGTCCTTCATAATCTCAAAGTGATGTTTGTCTACCACATTCAGGTC
>JMBV01000394.1_pt1 | contig 14367 bp, 27 predicted proteins | sample 616531 | NCBI WGS metagenome assembly JMBV01 (sample SAMN02727904, study PRJNA239997) | anaerobic digester metagenome | biome: anaerobic digester; isolation source: mesophilic anaerobic digester inoculated with municipal waste water sludge... | place: Germany: Bielefeld University, CeBiTec ... | reverse complement strand
CTCTACACTGTGAAATCCTTGACTTAACTGGTTTTTATGCTATTCTTAAGGTAGCGATTTAAAATTTTAAACAGCATCACTCCGAATTTCCGTCGGAAAGCGGGAGACCCAAATTTTTTTGGGGGTGAATCCTGTGTGCCAGGTAGGGTAACTTGGGAGCCCGAACCCGTCAGCTAACCCCCCCGTAGGAGTACCCCCCCAAGCGTAGTGTCTATGCCTTTTTTTTGGCGGCCTGCGCTTTTTGAGTTGCGTCTTTCTTTATGTTTAGATCTTACTCAACGGGGTGATTTTTTTGAATAATCGATGGCGAAATCTTCCAGGCGATGTGACTGGCGGCTTGACCGCGGCCGTTGTGGCCCTTCCTTTGGCGCTGGCATTCGGCATTGCCAGCGGGGCGGGCCCGTTGGCGGGACTATACGGTTCTATCTTCGGCGGCTTCGTTGCGGCAGTCTTTGGTGGCTGCGGGGGGGTACAGATTACCGGGCCCACCGGAGCGATGACAGCTGTTTTAGTCAGTATCATCAGCCAACACGGAATTGGCGGCATGCTTTTAGCCGGGGGGGCATTGGCCGGGCTGATGCAGATTTCCTTCGGCGTTCTGCGCCTGGGCAAATTTGTGAAATATTTACCCCCCCAGCCCGTGATTGCCGGATTTACGAACGGGGTCTCCATTTTGTTCTTCCTAACCGCGGTTGACGATGCATTACAAACAATTTCAATTACACTGATTACCACAGTGGTAATTATCTTGGCCTTGCGCTACCTAAAAAAAGATTCCCGAGTCCCTCTTTGGACTAACGGCCGGGCTGCTCGCCAACGAACTATTCATCCACAGCCCGCATGTGGTTGGTAATGTAAACTTTAAACTGCCCCGCCTGGTTTTGGGCAGCATGCCTTTAGACCGCATAGGTTCCCTACTGCTCCCCGCCTTTACCATTTGTTTGTTGGGCAGTATCTCCGCGCTTTTGTCGGCGGAAGTGACCGATGAGATGATCGGCACTAAAAGCAACAGCAACCGGGAATTGATTGGGCAGGGATTGGGCAATCTCGTTTCTTCGCTCATTGGCGGTGTTCCGGTTTCAGGGGCGGTGGCCCGCTCGGGCGTTAACGTCCATAGTGGAGGCCGTACCAAGCTTTCCAGCATCCTCCACGCCGTTTTTCTCTTACTCATGATCCTGCTGCTGTCACCCATTGTGCAGCGCATACCGCTAGCATCGCTGGCTGCGATCTTAATGGTTGCCTCTGTGCGCACGGCGGATTGGAAGAGCATGAGGCGCATACCCAAGGCCCGCTGGAGCTACGGGGCAATCATCGCCTTGACTACAGTATTGACAGTCGTCAAGGATTTAACCGTTGCAGTGATAGTGGGCGTGATCGCCGCCGGTGCAATCTCTTTATGGGAAATCAGCCGGCAAACGGGCCGAAAAACGCTGCGCTTCGCGGGTACCGCCGGGCATATAAAAAAACGGAGAGCCGGACATTGAACTAATTGCTTTTTCCGGACCATTGTTTTTCACCGGCATGGAAGAACTGCGGCAGCGGATTAAAGATACAAGCAAACCCACTGTTATTTGTGATTTTTCCGCTGTACCCGCCATCGATGAAAGCGGGGGGGCGCTGGCCCTGAAAAAAACTGTTCGCTGCGCAAAAACGACTGGGCAAACGCATCTATCTGGCCGGCCTGCGCCCTCGGCCTTTAGAGATATTGACCAGGCTGGACGCGGTCAATCCGCGAGAGCACGAATTGGTCACAGCTGATGCGGCGCATGTTGTAAAACACGTTTCCCGTATTTAGAACAAGTTCTTGAAGAAGGTGGTTTAGCGTGAGTAAACGGTCGTTAGCCCTTTGTATTTTACTTTTGGCCTTTTGGCTCGTGGCCGCGGGCAGCTTGAGCTGGCAGCATATTGCGGCAGGCCTTGTACTGGCCTTCATTACAGTCTGGTTTTGGCATGATTTGGGGGGCCACAGCTGCCCAGATTGATGTCCTGGGGGGGTGAATTTGTACAGCTAATGCGCTGCCTGGCCTTGCTAGTCTATTATGTACTGCAATCCAATATTACGGTAGCAAAAACGCTATTATTTAACGTCCCCAGGGTAAGCCCCGTCTTTGTGGTGATGGAACCTCCCTTAAAGACCAATTGGGGGGGCGGGTGCTGCTGGCCACTTGCATCACCCTGACACCGGGTACGGTAACGATCGATGTGGACCCTAAAACGGGCCAGTTTATCGTGCATGCCCTGTCGGACGAAATGGCGATCAGCCTTTTTTTTATTGGAAACTAATCGATGAAATCAAGACTTTAGAGACATACAGGCAGAGGAGGACAGCCTATGTGGTGGATACTGGCGGGGCTTATGGCCCTGATTCTCGCAGTGCTCTTGCGGGCGATTCTGGGACCGACAGTCATTGATCGCCTGATCTCCATTAACGCCATTACAAGTAAAGTCAGTGCAATGATCCTACTCATCGCCTTTGCCCGGGGCGAATACGGCTTTGTGGATGTGGCATTTGTGTTCATGCTGTGTGGGTTTGTGGGCGGACTTTGGATTCTCAGGGTGCTCACACCGGGTGACTGGCAGTTGAGAATACCGGGGCTGACCGGATTTGAAGGTAATGGCAGGGGGGGAAACGCCCCCCCATGATTAAATGGATAGTGAATCTCTGTTTTGCAGGTGCGTTTTGGCCTACGGGCTAGGGACTTTGGGACTTTTTAAATTTCCCGATCCTTACACACGCATGCACGCTGTTGCAATTAGCGATACCTTGGGGATGGGCCTGATAGGAATAGGGCTTTTACTGCTCAGCCCCCCCACTTGGCTGCTGCGGCTTAAACTGATCGTTATTCTTCTTTTATTTTGGTTGATTAACCCTACCATGTCCCATTTGGTTGCCAAAGCTGGTTTAATTCACGGAACTGAGCCTATTGAAGGCACCAGATTGAGAAGGGGGGGTAAGCATATGCATTTTTTTTGCCTGTAGATTATTGGATCATGGCCTTATCAGCCATTCTGATGGCCGCTTCGTTAGCCATGTATTTTATCAAAGACCTGGTACACGCGGTTATTGTTTACGGCGCCTATACCGTGACGATGGCAGTAGTCTGGCTGCTTATGAACACCCCCGATCTGGCCATTACGGAAGCTGCCGCGGGGATTTGCACCACCGTTTTAATGATGGTAGCCATCTTCCGTACTAGCCGGAAGGAGGAAGAGTAATGAAATTTAGAAATCTAATCGTTGCTGCAGTCGTTCTTCTAGCCGTATTCGGAATGCTCTTAACTGTAGCCGAACTGCCTCCGTACGGCCGCTCAGACAATCCCGGGCACAACCTGGTGCTGAACGTTATATCCATGGTGCGCTGGAAGATACCGGAGTACCTAACATGGTGACCGCAATCGTCTTGGATTACCGCGCTTATGATACCATGTTCGAAACAATTGTACTCTTCACCGCGGCTTTAGCGGTGGTTATCACCCTCAAAACCGCGAAAAAGGAAGGTGACGATCTGTGAGAGATTTCATTTTAAAGCGCATGATCGCCATACTTTTGGCCTTTATCTTTATTTACGGTTTCTATGTTATTTTACACGGCCACATCTCACCGGGGGGATCATTTGCGGGCGGTATCATCGTTGGCTTAAGTTTTATCGCCTTTTCCACCGTTTACGGCATCGAAGCGGGCAAAGCCAAGCTGCCTGAAAAATTCTTGGTCTGGGTGGAAAGCTACGGCACCCTGTGGTACGGAATTATGGGTATGGTCGGTATTTTCAAAGGTGCCCCCCCTTTCTTAGCCAATAAAATGGCGGGAATCGATCTAGGCCTACCCGGCGCCCTTTCCTCGGGAGGCCTGATTGGCTTGATCGGCTTGGGTGTGGGCATTCGAGTTGCCAGCACCATGATCACCCTATTTATACATTGATGGAGGAGGGGCGTGAAAACATTGCTGCAAAAGCTGATTGTTAATTATCCCTACGTTATCTCGGTAATCTTATTTATTATCGGTGCACTAACCGTTTTAACGCGCTCCAACCTGTTTAAGAAACTACTCGGCATCAATGTCATGGAAACGGCCATTTTCCTGATGTTCATCGCCTCAGGCAATATCAGGGGGGGCGGTGCTGTGCCCATCTTAAGCGAAACTGAGGCACCGTATATCAACCCCCCTGCCCTCCGCGCTAATGCTCACCGGCATTGTGGTCAGCATCAGCGTGACCGCTTTTGCCTTGGCGCTGATCCTGCGCCTGTATAAATCATACGGCACGGTCGATGCCAACCGCATCGCCCAGCTAAGAAACGGGGTGCCCAAGGAATGACTGCTGTTTTAACTGAACACTTACCGGTTTTCGTTGTCATTGCTCCCCCTGTTCGCAGCCTTTATCCTACCCACCTTGGCCCGCAGAAGCCGCCTGGTGGAAAATCTGGTCATTCTGGTTGAAATCATAAGCCTTGCGGGTGCGACCTATTTAGCTGTCCTTTTAGCCGGGCAAAACGGCGCCCCGTTTACTATACCATGGGGGGGCTGGTCCGCACCCTGGGGGGGAATCCGCCTTATTGCTGATAATTTGGCCGCTTTTTTTTCTGCTCGTTGTGGCCATCGTCGGCCTGCCTGTTGCAGTTTTGCCAAGGGTAATCTAGAAGAAGAAATTGGCGGCAAGGGCCGCATTGCCCGCTTTTATGTTTTATATCTGCTCCTAATGGGGGGGCTCTGGCAGGCATGGCAGTCACAAACGACCTTTTTAACGTGTTTGTGCTGGTAGAAGTAGCCACCCTCAGTGCCTGTGGCCTGGTAAGCGCCCGCAATCACCCCCGGGCGGCCGAGGCGGCCTTTACGTATCTGATCCTGGCCACGCTAGGTTCCACGCTGGTTTTGGGCAGCATTGGTTTTTTTGTATATCACAACAGGCCATTTGAATATGGAATTTGCCTCACTGGAGCTTGCTAGAATTTGGCAGAGCAGCCCACACACCGTTTGGATGGCCGCCAGTTTTATGCTCACGGGCTTTGGAGTCAAGGCCGCCCTTTTCCCACTGCATATCTGGCTGCCCGATGCCCACTCCATGGCGCCCACCCCCCCGGCAGCGCCGTCTTATCGGGCCTGGCGGTAAAGGGTTATTTAATCTGCCTGTTAAAGGTCTTGTACAACGTGTTCGGGCAGACATTAATGCGCCAGTTCACCGTGCATCAGGTCCTGACGGTAACGGGCATTGTGGCCATCTTAGCCGGTTCAATTCTGGCCTTAAAACAAGATGAATTAAAGCGAAGATTGGCCTATTCCACCGTGGCCCAAATAGGTTATATTGTGCTGGGTTTTGGTTTCGTTAATGTCAGAGGCCTGGGCGGATCCCTTTTCTATTTGGCCAGCCATGCCCTGATTAAATCGACGTTGTTTTTGGCCGCCGGCGCCCTAATCAGCGCTACCGGCAAAAAAAACACATCAGTGAACTGGCGGGTGTGGGCCGTAAACTGCCCGTTACGATGGCCGCCTTTACAACGGCCAGCCTGGGGGGTTAGTGGGCATTCCGCTTTTTCCGGTTTCGTGGGCAAATGGCACCTGCTCTTAGGCAGCCTTGATGCTCATAATGCGGCGGCCGCAATCGTAATTATCGTCGGCAGTGTGCTGTGCGCCACATACCTTTTTCCCGTTCTGCGCATCGCCTATTTCGAGCCGGCCCCCGCCGATCAGAACTGGCACGATCCCGGATTGGCCCAAAAAAAACCGCCCTTATTTTTCTGGCCGCTGCCATCATTATCTTCGGTATCCTACCGGAACCGCTGTTGAATCTAGCGCAGCGCGCCGCGGCGGATTTACTGTTACTGCACTAAGGGCGAGGGGGGACTAATAAATGCTTAATCTTATTCTAGCCTTAATCAGCGGTGTGATCGGCGCGGTGGTCGTGGCCTTCATCCCCCCCACCGAAAAACACCGCCTGCGCAATACGGCCATGTTTGCTGCTTTGGCCTCTGCACTTATCTTCAGCTGGCGCACCGCCATACTTGTCTTTGCCGGGGCAGATTTAGAGCTCGCCTGTGAACTCGGAGGTCTAAGCTGGCGCTTGCGACCCGATCCTTTGGGGGCAATGTTTGCCCTTATCGCTTCGACGCTTTGGTTTTTCGCGGCACTTTACTCGGCCGGTTACATGGCGGGAAAAAAAGAATTTGAAGACCTATTACTCATTTTTCTTGCTGGCCAATAGCGTCACGCTGGGGGGTGGCTTGTGCGGGCAACTTAGTGGCTTTATATCTGTTCTATGAACTATTGACACTGGCCACCTATCCTTTAGTCATTCACGAACGTTCACCGGAAGCGGTCAAGGCAGGTTCTAAATATATTATTTACAGCTTTTCGGGCGCGGGCGCGCTGTTAATCGCCATCGTCATGACCTACGCCCGGGCAGGACACCTTGATTTTTTCACGGGCCCCCCCATTTTGGCCGGGCAGGCCGGCCAGGGCCTCAACTGGCTCTTGGCCCTCTTCGTTGTGGGCTTCGGCGTTAAAGCGGCCATTATGCCGCTCCACCGCTGGCTGCCTGCGGCCATGGTAGCCCCCCCACCCCCCCAATCAGTGCCCTGCTCCATGCGGTCGCAGTGGTTTATTCGGGTGTTTACGGTATCCTGCGCGTCGTTTTATCCGTTTTTGGGCCGGAACTCATGAGTTCGCTCACACTGGCCAAGGCACTGCCCTGGATTGCTTCTTTTACGATCCTGGCCGGTGTTACCATGGCAACTAGGCAGGATGTGCTGAAAAAAACGTCTGGCTTACCACACCATCAGCCAGCTGTCCTACATTCTCTTAGGTGCGTTCACGCTGCAGCCCTTGGGGCTGACCGGGGCTATTTTACACATGATCAGCTATTCACTACTGAAAATCACACTCTTTTTCTGTGCCGGCATTATTGCTGAACAAACAACGGAAGTAAACGTGAGTCGAATGGAAGGCGTGGGCTGGGTCCTACCTAAAACAATGACCGCCTTTGGCGTGGCCAGCCTCGGTATGGTGGGCATGCTGCCTTTGAACACTTTCTGGAGTAAATATTACCTAATGCGGGGGGGCGGAGTTGCCTCAGGCAGTTGGCCGCTGGCTTTGGTCTTGATCATCAGCGGCATCATCAACGCCATTTGTTTCATCCCCACCGTAATCGCGGCCTTTAAGGGAACGGCACCGAAGCGGCCCCGCCTAGAAACGAGCGGTAGGGTTTCGCTGATGCTCATTCCCACGCTGCTGTTGGCGGGGGGGATTGCGGTATTGATCGGACTTTGGCCCGGAATTGTGTGGCCCGGGGGGGTGCAAGCTGTCGTTAACTCGTTTTTCTAATGGAAGGAGATCTGGCCATGCTGCTTTTATCGCTTATTCTGCTTCCCTTGGCGGGAGCGCTGGTCTTGCTGTTAAATAAAAAGAAGTCTAGTAATGTGCCTTTACTAACCTGCAGCATTGTCCTTGCATTGGCCGTTTTCGGATTACGGCCCGTTTTTGGAGGACAAAATTTGGCATTTCGGCTATCCCTGCCCGGGCCCTTTTCCCCCCCGGTATTGCAGGCCGATCCCCCCCTTTCCGCCGTGTTTGTTATTCTGGCGGCGCTGCTGTGGTTTGCCATTGCCATCTATGCGCCTAAATATATGGTGCATGAGGGCAAAACAAAGGTTTTTGAGCTGGTCACCCTGCTGACTTTTTCAGCTGTTTTGGGAGTGTTTTTAGCAGGCGATCTAGTCACTCTGCTGCTCTTTTTCGAATTAATGACCATTACGTCTTTTTTTTCTGGGTAGTCCACCGCTGGAACCGAGAGGCGATTAGGGCCGGTTATTTTTATCTATTTTTAGTATTATCGGCGGATTGCTGATTGCCTTGGGCATCGTCCTTATGGGCGCCGCGGCCGGACTACCCCCCCTTCCCATCGCTGCCGGCCCGATCATCCCGGACAATGCGCCGCTGTTTGGCTGGGCCCTAGGCCTTTTAGCAGTCGGATTCGGCATCAAGGGCGGCATGGCTCCACTGCATTTATGGCTGCCTCACGCCCACTCCAACGCTCCCACACCGGGCAGTGCGCTTTTATCCGGATTGTTAATTAAGGTAGGTGCCTACGGCCTAATCCGAGTCGGCGAATTCGCCGGTTGGGGGGGCAGGCTTTGGGCGCGGGAGTAACTTGGCTGGGTTCCGCCCTGACCGTGCTGGGCCTTTTAACTATGCTCATCGGTGTCATCGCCGCCTTATTACAGGGCGACGGCAAACGCCTGCTAGCTTACCACAGCGTGAGCCAAATGGGCTATATCATCCTGGGGCTGGGCATCGGCCTTTACCTTGGCCCCGTAGGGGGGGCTGGGGGGGTTGATGGGCGGTATTTACCATATCGTCAACCACGCCCTGTTTAAGGCAGCGCTATTTTTAGGAGTAGGCGTAATTTACATTCATACAAAAGAGACAGACCTTTATAAATTAGGCGGCCTCTGGCGCCGTTTTCCCGTGACCGCTATCCTAATGCTCTTAGCTGCCATGGGAATTACCGGGGGGGCTCCCGGTTTAAACGGCTATGCCAGTAAAACGGTGCTCCACCATGCCGTCAGCACCGCAGCGGCGACGGGCCTGCCCTGGCTGATCTGGACGGAGCGGCTTTTTTCACTGGTGGGGGGGATCGGCACTGCCGCATCATTTGCCAAACTTTATTATTTAATTTTTCTCGGCACACCCACTAAACTGGAAGTATCCGAAAATGAGTCGCCCCGCCTGCAGCTGGCAATGGGAATTTTAGCAGCGGTTATGCTGGTTATTGGTCTTAACCCACAGCTGTTTGCGAACGTCATGGCCCTGCCCGCGGCGGAAATGTTAGGGTTTAGCGGATTGACGCCGCTCACCCCTTCCCTATTTTGGAACTTTGCCGATCTCAGGGGGGGAATCGTAATCACATTAGCCCTAGGCATCGGTGTGTGCTGGGCGGGCCTGAAAACTGGGGGGGCCTTCCACTGGCATCCGCCGCTTTGGCTGACCCTGGAGGGCCTGGGCGGGCAGGTGTATTTGGGTATAGCCGCCATTTGGACGGAAAGCATCGCCTTTTCCAAAACTGCACCAAGGCCGCGCACAGGCTGGCCAAGAAACTCAGCGAAGGGCTGGGCATGGCCTACGATAGCCTTGTGCACCCCCCCAAAGATGGTGCCGCCCTAACGGGTATCAGCGCCGCGGCAGCTTTACTGATTGTGACGCTGATGGCCCTGATCGCTTGGTACACCATGATTAATCCGGGCTTGGGTGTGCTCAAGATTTCAACGCCTGGCTGCAGCACTGATGAATAAGCTAAAACTCCCTTGAACCGAAATGAAATCATCAATAAAGGCCTGCTGCATGTGGTCAAAGCCGAAATCGAACTCCTTGTAGGTGCGTACATGAAAATAGGGCAGTATGCTTTGGATTGACTTATTGATTTTGCCAATCTTTTTGATCGGATAGCCCAAATCATGGGTGAGGGCCACCACGCATCATTTGGCATCCTCATGCCGCACAATTCCGGTTAAAACATCATAGACTGCGTAAAATCCCTCAAATTCACCTTGCATTTCTCAAACCGGCCCTGCCAAGCCGTTTTATTGACAATGAACACTGAAATTGATACAATAACAATGATATGCATCAGCTGTGAACAGGAGTAGTACGGAAGTAAGTGCGGACAGAGAGTTGTTGGACGGTGCAAAACAACACTTTTCCGGAACTCGCCTGGGAGCTGTTGGGGTGAAGATTAACTAGCCTCAACCGGTCAGACCGTTAACATGTTAAGGGGGGTGGCTTAGGCCGCCAACTAGAGTGGTACCGCGGATCTTTCGTCTCTAATTGAGGGGGGAAGATTTTTTGTTACAGCAGGCAGAATTAGGGAGGCGACCATTTTGACAAAATACAACCCACAGACGCTGGAGAAAAAAATGGCAGGATATTTGGGAAAAGAAACGGACCTTTCGCACCGGCGACGATTATAATAAGAAGAAATTTTTTTGCTTTAGTTGAATTTCCCTATCCATCGGGCGAGGGTTTGCATGTGGGCCATCCGCGCCCCTACACCGCCATGGACGTGGTGGCGCGCAAAAGGCGCTTGCAGGGCTATAATGTCCTCTTCCCCATGGGTTGGGACGCCTTCGGCCTGCCGGCCGAAAACTATGCAATTCAAACCAAGATCCATCCGGCCATCGTCACTGAACGCAATATAGCGCGTTTTAAAGAGCAGCTTAAATCCCTTGGTTTTTCCTTTGATTGGGCCCGCGAAGTAAACACCACGGACCCCAATTACTTCAAATGGACCCAGTGGATCTTTCTTAAGATGTTTAAGAAAGGATTGGCCTACAAGGCGGAGATGCCCGTCAACTGGTGCCCGAGCTGCAAAACGGGTTTGGCCAACGAAGAAGTGGTAGACGGAGGCTGCGAGCGCTGCGGCCATGAAGTGGAGATGAGGGTCAAAAACCAATGGATGCTGAAAATCACCGCCTATGCGGAGCGTTTAATTGAAGATCTGGATCTGGTCGATTATATTGAGCGGGTCAAAATCCAACAGCGCAACTGGATCGGCCGTTCCGAAGGGGGCGGAAGTAATTTTTAAAATCAAGGATTCGGACGAAGAGTTGGCCGTATTTACTACTAGGCCGGACACTTTGTTCGGGGGGGCCACTTACATGGTTATTTCGCCCGAGCATCCCATCTTGACAGAGCTGCGAGAACGCATTACCAATCTAGCACAGATTGAGGCCTATCAAAAAGAGGCCCAGAAGAAAACAGAATTTGAACGTTCAGCGCTCAGCCACGACAAGACAGGGGGGGTGCGGATTGAGGGGGGGCTGGCCGCGATTAATCCGGTTAATAATGAAGAAATCTCGGTCTGGATTTCCGATTACGTGCTGATGGGCTATGGTACCGGCGCAATCATGGCCGTTCCCGGCCATGACGAGCGGGACTGGGAATTCGCCAAGCGGTTCGACCTGCCCATCATCGAGGTTGTCCGGGGGGGCGGTGACGTCACGCAAGAGGCGTACACCCTGACAGAAACGGGGGGGCAGATGGTCAATTCGGGTTTCCTAAACGGCATGGATGTAGAAACGGCAAAAAAAGGAGATTACTGCGTGGCTCCAATCGAAGCAGCTGGGGGGGTACCCAAAGTAAATTACAAACTGCGAGATTGGGTGTTTTCACGCCAGCGCTACTGGGGTGAACCAATCCCCCCCTTGGTGCACTGCGAACAATGCGGCTGGGTCGCGGTTCCCGAAGAGGAGCTGCCCATACGCCTGCCACAGGTCGCCAATTATGAGCCAACTGATACGGGTGAGTCCCCACTGGCCAAGATCAGGCATTGGGTAGAAACAACTTGTCCGGAGTGCGGCGGCCCTGCTGAACGGGAAACAGATACAATGCCGCAGTGGGCCGGTTCTTCCTGGTACTTTTTGCGCTACACCGATCCCCCCCACAACGACGCAGCTTTGGCCGAACGGGAAAACTGGACTACTGGCTGCCTGTGGATTGGTACAACGGGGTATGGAGCATACCACTTTACACCTCCTTTACAGCCGTTTTTGGCACAAATTCCTTTACGACATCGGTGTCGTACCGGGGCCTGAGCCTTATCAAAAACGCACGTCCCACGGCATGATCTTGGGTGAAAATAATGAGAAGATGTCTAAATCCAGAGGCAACGTTGTTAATCCCGACGAGGTTGTGGAGGAATACGGTGCGGACACGCTGCGCATGTATGAAATGTTTATCGGAGATTTCGAAAAAAAGCGTTCCTTGGAGCACAGATGGCGTCCGGGGCTGCCGCCGGTTCTTAGATCGGGTCTGGAAGCTGCAGCCAAACGTAGTTCCCGGTGCGGCATACGGCCCTCAGCTGGAGACACTGATGCACCAGACAATCAAAAAGGTTAGCACCGATTACGAAGAACTTAAATTCAACACCGCCATCGCGGCTTTGATGACCTTAGTCAACGAAATAAATCAGATTGGTAGAATAAACGAAGCGGAGATGAAGACGTTTCTCATCCTGCTCAACCCGGTGGCCCCCCCTCATATTACGGAAGAATTATGGGCTAGATTGGCCTTTCCGGGCATGCTCAACGAACAGGCCTGGCCCACATGGGACGAAGCAAAAACAATTGCCCAGACAATCGCCATCGGTGTGCAGATCAACGGACGTGTACGGGGCGAGATCACGGTTGACCTAGATGATTCGGCGGAGGTGGCCAGGGCCAAAGCGCTGGATAACGAAAACGTGCGGCGCCTAATCGAAGGCAAAACAATCGTGAAAGAAATCTATGTACCCGGCCGCATCTATAATATTGTGGTCAAATAACAAAGAGCGGTCCCGGGCGGGACCGCTTCTTATTTAGCTAGAAAACCCTTTTGCACCGCATCTTCAATGAGCCTTCCCACATACTCGCCCAGTTCGGGACAAATTGCTTGCACCGGCGCCATCCGCCGGCGCACCTGCTCGCTTGTAACCGGGTGCATCTGCCACGTTCCTCCCCGGATATGGTAATTGTTTAAAAAGGGCTGCAGCCGATCCAGGCAGGCAGCAAAACGGGCTTCCGCCGTCTGTTGTTCTTCAAATTCCAGCCACAGCCCCCCCTGCAACTCCGCCCCCCCCATTTCGGCAGGGAGCAGCCCGTACAGGCGGTCTGCCGCTTTTATCTCCCGCTCTTGTTTATCTTGGCCAGCCTGTTCATCATAACAAAAAGTATCTCCCGCATCTATTTCCACCAGATCGTGCAGCAGCAGCATTTTCAATACCTTTTCCAAATCCACCGGTTCCACCGCGTATTCTTTGAAGATGATGGCCATCACCGCGATATGCCAGGAATGCTCAGTATCATTTTCCCGGCGGGAACCGTCCAGGATTAAGTTTTGCCGATAAACATCCTTTAGCTGATCAATCTCCAAAACGAAATCGAGCTGCTGCCGTAATCGTTCGCTTATTTTTTTTCACGCTTGGCTCCTATCTAATTCAAGGCTGAATAAGGGCTTCCGCACTCAGCATTATCTCAGCAATTTCGTACATATTGCTCACACTGCCTACTCCCAATTCATCTCCCAACCGATAATAATCGAGGCAAGTACCGCAGCAGAAAACCTCCACTCCCCGTTCGACCAGCTTTTGGAGATCAGCAACCGACTCGGAACCGGTTATGGCAAGTTTTACACCACTATTATAAAGCACAATCTTCGCCGGCACCGTTTCTAGCTCAGTCAGGGCGTAGACAAAACTTTTCATTAAAATTTGGCCCAAAACAGGATCCCCTTCTCCCATGAACTGGGAAGAAAGGACAACCACACTGCCGTGCCCAACCCCCCCTTGCCCCCCCACGGCAGGCGCATCCGCTGCAGCCGGTGCAGATTCGCCTACTCTGATCAGCACTACATAATGATTCTCCTGCACCGCATCTGTTTTGCAGTCCAAACCAAGCTGAGCCGCCATCTTCTGCAAGTTCTGCAGCGCAATGCGATTATCCACAATCACTTCAAGATATCCGGAGGACATTTGCTGCAGTGCTTTTTCGCCTCGATTACGGGCCGGGGGGGCAGGCTAACCCCCGGGCATCAATAACTTTCTTTACCATCTTCATCACCTCATCCGATCCACCATGTGCACGCTTTCGTAGTTCAATCCCAAGAAGTTGGCCCGCTCCAGCAGGATTTCCCGGCCGGCGGCGGGGGGGCCAGCCAAGCCAGGCCGCAGCCCGCCTTAATCAGAGGCGGTACCGGAATAAGCCGCCCGGGCAGGCCCTCTGCCCGGCAAGCCCTTTCCCATGCCATGGCCTCAGTAGTTGTCTGAAAGGTAATAAGCAGCCGTTTCTCAATCATCTGACAGCAAACCTTTCAACGATCCCGGCCAAGGCCCCCCCCAGGGCCAGATCCAGTTCTTCAATTGTATTTAGATGGGAAAAACTGAAGCGCACCACACCTTGTCTTGTTGTGCCCAATGCTTTATGCACCAGCGGAGCGCAGTGCGCGCCCGGTCTGGTGTAAATCTCATGTTTTCAGCCAAAACGTCACTGATAAGCCCCGCCTCCAAATCGCCCACATTCAAAGATACTATGGGGGGGCAGCGAACGGGGGGGTTGTCAAAATCTCCGTAAATTTTGATTCCCCCCCATTTTGCGCACCCCACTGTAAAAATGGCGGGTTAATTTCGCTTCTTTAGCCTGTATATTGTGCAGCCCTTTTCGTTTAAATAACGCACACCCGCCAACAGCCCGGCAATGCCCGGCGTATTTAAAGTGCCGGCTTCCAACGCGGCCGGCATCTTGGCCGGGTGGGTTGGGGGGGAAAAACTCTGCATTCCGCTGCCCCCCGTTTCAAGGGCCGAATCTCCAGACCACTCTTAACATAGATCCCCCCACGCCTTGAGGCCCGCAC
>JMBV01000393.1_pt1 | contig 14379 bp, 16 predicted proteins | sample 616531 | NCBI WGS metagenome assembly JMBV01 (sample SAMN02727904, study PRJNA239997) | anaerobic digester metagenome | biome: anaerobic digester; isolation source: mesophilic anaerobic digester inoculated with municipal waste water sludge... | place: Germany: Bielefeld University, CeBiTec ... | reverse complement strand
GAAGCAGCAACCTCAGAATTGAAATGCACATATTTTAAAAGGACTTCTCATTTCAGACGACAATGTAGTTCCTTTTTAATAAAAAGCTTGATGTAAATCTCACTCACCTTCAGTCGGAGCTTGACAAGCTCCTGAATGGGTACGCTAAGGTTTCCGGCGGGCAAATTTATTTATCCCCCCCAAATGCTACTACAGCTTTGCAGAAATCACTAACCTTCCTAAAGGATTTTAATGACGAGTTTGTAACTGTTGAACATATTTTATTGGGTATTTTATCAGTAAAGGATGACGTGTCAGACCTTCTAACCCAGCACGGTGTTACGTTACAAAAATTAATACGCGCCATAAAAGAACTCAGAAAAGGCTACTGGAGTAAAAAGCCAGACTGCCGAAAGCTCTTACAATGCGCTAAACCGTTTTGCAAAAAAACCTTAACGAGCTTGCGGCTGCAGGAAAGCTCGACCCGGTCATAGGGCGTGATGAGGAGATAAGGCGCATTTTGCAAATTCTATCCCGACGTACTAAAAATAATCCTGTTTTAATAGGTGAGCCAGGTGTGGGTAAAACAGCCATTGCTGAGGGCATAGCCCACCGGATTGTAAATGGCGATGTTCCCGAAAATTTAAAGTCAAAGCATATTTACTCATTAGATATGGGGGCGCTTATCGCTGGAGCCAAGTACAAAGGTGAATTTGAAGAACGGCTGAAAAGTGTGATAAAGAGGTAATAGAATCTGATGGCGAAATTATCCTGTTTATTGATGAAATACATACATTGGTTGGAGCAGGCGCCAGCGAAGGAGCTATGGATGCAGCAAACATACTAAAACCTGCTCTTGCACGAGGCGAACTAAGAGCCGTTGGAGCTACTACGCTAAAGGAATATCAGAAATATTTCGAGAAAGACAAAGCGCTCGAACGCCGATTTCAGATCGTAATGGTAAATGAACCCGATACAATGGACGCCATTTCTATCCTTAGAGGCCTGAAAGAACGATACGAAACGCACCATCAGGTAAGGATAAAGATGAAGCAATTATTGCTGCGGTAGAGCTTTCACAAAGATATATTTCCGATAGGTTCCTGCCCGATAAAGCCATTGACTTGATTGACGAAGCAGCTTCAAAATTAAGACTTGAAATTAATTCGTTGCCGGAAGAGCTTGACGAAATAGAGAGAAAGATTAAGCATCTTGAAATCGAACGGGAAGCCATAAAGCGGGAAAAGGATAAAGAGAAGCTGGCAGTTCTGTCGCAGGAAATTGCTGATGTTACAGAGAAACGTAACCACCTGCGCACCAAATGGATGGCTGAAAAGGAAGTTGTTGATGGGATACAGAAAAAAAAGAGAGAGATCGAAGATCTTAAACTAAATGCCGAACAAGCTGAAAGGGATGGAGATTTTGGTAAGGTGGCCGAAATAAGGTATGGAAGAATCAGGCATGCGGATGAGGAGTTGGAAAAACTTAAGGCAAAACTTACCTCAATACAGGGCGACAGCCCTCTGATAAATGAGGAGGTAGATTCCGAATGCATCGCTGATATTGTAGCACGTTGGACGGGGGGGATTCCTGTTTCCCGGATGTTGCAAAGCGAACGGGAAAAGTTACTTCAATTGGAAGAACATCTTCATGAGAGAGTTGTTGGTCAGGATGAAGCAATTGAAGCTGTGGCTGATGCTATCCGCCGCAATCGAGCAGGATTACAGGATGCCCGAAGACCAATAGGATCATTCATATTTTTAGGGACTACCGGTGTTGGTAAGACTGAATTGGCAAAGGCGCTGGCTGAATTCCTGTTCAACGATGAAAATTCAATGGTAAGGTTGGACATGAGTGAATATCAGGAACGCCACACGGTTTCAAGGCTGATAGGAGCTCCTCCTGGCTATGTAGGCTATGACGAAAGCGGCCAGCTTACTGAGGCTGTTAGGAGAAAGCCTTACTCAGTAGTGCTCTTTGATGAAATAGAAAAAGCCCATCCAGACGTCTTTAATATCTTGCTGCAAGTTTTGGACGACGGGAGGCTTACCGACAATAAAGGACGAACGGTGGACTTTAAAAATTCAATTATAATCATGACTTCAAATATTGGCTCACATCAGATTCAGGAAGGGCTTGGGAAGGGTATCAATACCGGAGATGATTCTAATTTCGAAAAAGTGCGGCTCGAAGTCTTTGAACTACTTCGCCGAACTATACGCCCTGAATTTCTTAATCGGGTTGACGAAATTATAATGTTCAGGCCATTATCCGAAGATCAGATCAACGAAATTGCGCAGTTGCAATTAAATATTTTAAAAGAGAAGTTGGAAAAAGTTGGAATAGATATCACAGTAACTCCTCAAGCCGTCGGCTGGATCGCACACGCCGGCTTCGATCCGCAATATGGCGCACGACCAGTGAAAAGAGTAATTCAAAGGCAATTGATGAATGAGCTATCAAAATGATACTTGCTGGAAATGTTAGTAAAGATGAACCTATCGTCATTGATGCAGATAAAAACGGGTTGACATTCGCTAAAGAGAACTAAAAGTTTTATTGATTAATACAAGATAAAATAGCCCTCTGATTAAGGTCTGAGGGCTTTTTTTGACACTGTCCCAATAATTGTATTCCGCAGTTAAATTTCTTCAATCATTTGTCTCTTTAAATTTTGAAATGGTTTTATCAATGTGATTAAGTTCAACAATCCACTCTAATGAATCTTTATTTAACCACTCAATTCCTTGAATGATTTCTTCTTTTTACGGGTTCAAAACATTCAGATCCAAAGTAATTGCTTCGTAATGAAAGATCCTATTTCTTAGTTTTATAATCCCGTTAAAACTTGGAACTTATTGTCTTCCTTTTTCTCTAAGTAGATATTAGTTCTTGCTTGTGATATTCTATCAATTTGAAAGTTGGCAGCAATTTTTACAAAATCATTATTTTCATACCATACTCTATCGTTAAACTTTTTGGTTAATTGGTAATTAATGGAGTTTCTTAACCTAATTTCCAATATAGCAAGTAAAGGGTAAATAGATTCGGATATAAGAATGTTGCCCTTGTAATTAGCAATTGCTTTAGAAAGATCATTTTTGTGATAGTTTAAAAAGGGTTCAATCCTTTCCCTAGAAATAATTCTTTTTTTTCAATTATTGTTATCCATAAATGAATTTTTGCGATGTAGTCCTAGTTGTTTCTCTTCTAATTTTTATGCTGGTGATGAAGCTGGATTTTTTTGTTTTTTTTATCGTCAAAGATAGTGTGTTCCCCCCCATTTTAAATATCTCATTTGTTTTGTAGCTATAATCATAGGATAGATTCAATTAACAAATTAGCAATTTAAATATCAGTTTTGTTTTTATTTTCAACACTTCTAAAATTTATATCATCACTAATCAATTCGGTAAAGTAAAATAGATAATTTTGTTTTGATTTTTTATGTAAATAGCCTCTTGTTAGTGAATTCTTTCAAATCGTCGTCTTATGCTTGATAGAATTATCGGTTTCAGTCTGAAATACAAGTTGATAGTCATTCTTTTCACACTGACTATTGTTGGGTTTGGTATATATGCTATTTTCAATATTCCTGTGGGAGCAGTACCCGATATTACGAATAATCAGGTGCAGGTCATAACCACCTCAAACAATCTCTCCACGCAGGAAATAGAGCAATTTATTACAGCGCCTGTTGAGCTTGAAATGGCGAACCTGCCAGGCGTGCAGGAAATCCGTTCCGTTTCAAAATTCGGACTTTCCGTGGTAACCATTGTTTTCAAAGAAAGTATGGGAACCTATTTACCACGGGTACTTATTGCCGAAAAAAAATCAAGACTGCCTCCGCCGATATTCCAGAAGGTTTTGGAACTCCCGAAATGGGACCTATAACCACTGGGTTAGGTGAGATTTACCAGTACGTGCTTGATGTGAAACCCGGATTTGAAGATCGCTACACAGCTATGGATTTGCGAACTATTCAGGACTGGATTGTGCGGCGCCAGCTTTCCGGTATTGATGGTGTGGTGGAGGTAAATAGCTGGGGAGGTTACTTGAAAGAGTATGAAGTGGCCGTTAATCCGGCTCGTTTGCAAGCTATTGATGTAACGTTAATGGATGTCTTTGACGCTTTGGAGAAAAATAACAGCATTTCCGGTGGGGGGGCGTACATTGAGAAAAAAAGTGAAAGTTACTTTATCCGTGGCGATGGTCAGGTTAAATCTATTGAAGATATTGAGAATATCTTGGTGAAAAATAAGGGCGGGATCCCTGTATTGGTAAAGGATGTAGCAAAAGTGCATTTCGGCTATGCAAATCGTTTTGGCTCCATTACAGCCAATGGCGAGGGTGAAAAAGTACTCGGACAGATTATGATGCTGAAAGATGCCAACTCCAAAAGTAATAAACGAAGTAAAGCCAGGGTGGCAGAGGTGCAAAAAACTCTTCCCGAAGGGGTTTATATTAATCCCATTTTAGAGCGAAGTGAGTTGATCAGTAAAACAACGACAACAGTTTTAGAAAACCTAATTTTCGGCTGTATTATTGTCTTTTTTTGTGGTTTTAATGCTTTTGGGGGGGAATATGCGTTCGGCGCTGGTAATCGCCTCTATGATACCCTTATCACTCCTTTTACTCTCTCTATGATGTTTATTTTTGGTATAGATGCCAACCTGATGAGTCTTGGTGCACTCGACTTCGGAATTATCATTGATGGAGCGGTAATTATCGTAGAATATGTCGTAGTACGGCTAACAGCCAACCAGTTACAGTTTCGGAATACTTCTCCCGAAGAGAGGTTGAAGTTGAACGACGAAATCACGAAAGAGAGTGCGTCAACCATGATGAAATCAGCCATTTTCGGACAGTTTATTATTTTAATTGTCTTTATTCCAATTCTTTCACTACAAGGTGTAGAAGGTAAAATGTTTCGTCCGATGGCGTTGGCGTTTGGTTTGCTATAATCGGAGCAATGATTTTCTGCCTGACTTGGTTGCCTGTGATTTCTTCCATTTTCTTACGTTCTGTTGATGTAAGTAAAAAGAATTTTTCGGATAAAATCATCGAATTTGCCCAAAAATCTTACCAACCCGTTTTGAAATGGGCTTTGAATAAAAAAAGCTCTTGTGTTCACGCTCTCATTCCTAACGTTGATACTATCAGGACTGATTTTCAACAGGATGGGAGGTGAATTTATTCCTACACTCGACGAAGGTGATTTCGTTATTCAGCCCGTACTGAAAACGGGGGGGACTTCGCTTTCCAAAACGATCGAACTAACTACGCAGATGGAGAATATTTTGATGGATAATTTTTCCGAAGTAGAAAAATAGTCTGTCGTATTGGTGCAGCAGAAGTGCCAACCGACCCGATGTCTATGGAAGAAATTGATATGATAATTCGTTTAAAAACCCAAAAAACTTGGAAGTCTGCTAAACCAAGGAGGCTTTGGCAGAAATTCAAAGAAGCGTTGAGTGTAATACCAGGAATTGATTACGAGTTTACACAACCTATTGAGATGCGTTTCAATGAGTTGATAACAGGTGTGCGTGCTGATATTGCAGTTAAAGTCTTTGGCGAGGATTTGGATTATTTAAGCCATAAAGGAGAGGAAATCAAAGAGTTGGTTGAAAAAAAATTGATGGTGCAGGCGATGTGATTTTGGAAAAAAAACCATCGGACTTCCCCAAATGAATGTTACCTATAATCGTTCAAGGATTGCTTATTATGGAGTTGATATTAAGACACTTAACTCTTATTTAGCAGCGGCTTTTGGAGGTGAGGTTGCAGGTAGTGTTTTCGAGGGAGAACGACGCTTTGATCTGGTACTTCGCTTACAAGAAGCCGACAGAGTTGATATTGATAATATACGTAAATTGCCAGTGCTGCTTCCAAATAGTTCGCAAGTACCGTTGAGCGAGTTGGCAAACATACATTATACAACAGGTCCTGCGAAAATCAGCCGCGAAAACACCCAACGTTGCGTGGTAGTGAGCGTGAATGTACGCAATCGAGATTTGCAATCGGTAGCGAAAGACATTCAAGCAACGGTGAATAAAACGTGAAACTTAATCCAGGTTATTACGTTAGCTATGGTGGCCAGTTTGAAAATTTGCAAAATGCCTCCAAACGACTCACTTATGCCGTACCAATTGCATTGGCGTTGATATTTATTTTTCTTCACTTCGCATTCAAATCCTTGAAAGATACCATAATGATTTTTACAGCGGTACCTCTGTCGGTGGTGGGTGGGATAATGGCTTTGTGGATACGTGGAATGCCGTTTAGTATTTCTGCGGGTGTCGGGTTTATCGCCTTATTTGGTGTAGCTGTGTTGAATGGAATAGTGCTTATTGAACATCTGAAAGACTTACAAAAAGGTGGTATGACTAACATGGATGAATTGGTTATAAAAGGCACAGCCGACCGCCTTCGTCCCGTATTTCTAACCGCTGCCGCTGCTGCAATGGGCTTCTTGCCAATGGCAATTTCCACAGGTGCGGGCGCTGAAGTACAACGTCCGCTTGCTACGGTGGTTATAGGTGGTCTGATAACATCTACCATGCTGACTATGATTGTGTTACCCCCCTGCTTTTCAAAATATTTCATGACGATGAAGGATTAAAATATAAGATTGTGAGAAAATTTAAATCGAAAAACTTTATTATTCCGTTATTGTTAGCAATTTCTGGAAATTTATGCGCACAGTTACCTGTCTATACCCTAGAACAGTGTGTTGAATTATCTTTGAAAAACAACAAGGAAATAGGCGCTTATAACTTAAAAATAGAGGAGCGAAAAGCCCTGGCAAAACCATTTATGGCATTGGATAAAACGCAGGTTTACTACGGTTATGACCAGGCAAATGTGGCTGAAAACGGATACCCTTTGCATATAATAGGCATGGAACAGTCATTTTTGTTCCCTACGGTTAATACTTATTTGAATAGAATGGAAGATATTGAGGTAAATATTGCAGAACAGGAACTCAAAAAAACAGCAATTAATACTTAAAAAAAATGTTGCTTCGGCATATTATTCCGTTCAGTTTTTACAGGAAAAACAGCTCTATTTTCAGCGATTGGATAGTTTGTATTCTCGGTTGAACTCAATAGCAGGCACACAGTTGAGTTTAGGCGATATTTCTCAACTCGACAAATTGAACGCACAGGCAAAGAAACAGCAAATATCCTTAGAGATAAGCAAAATGTCAATTGAAATTCAGAATGAGTATAGCAATTTGAAAGCCATGATGCAAACTGATGAAGATTTTCGAATTGCCAACGAAGGAATGAAAATGGTAGTTGTTAATAAGCCTGAATTTCAAAATAGTCCTGAAATTAAGCAGTATCAACTTCGTTCAGAGTATTTGAAAATAAGCTCGAAAGCTGAACAACACCGACTACTTCCCGATATTTCACTGGAATATTTTTATGGAACAATCGTTATGAAAATTCCCGTAGTTATCACGGGTTTCAGGTGGGTTTGGGTATTCCTCTTTACTGGGACGATCAACGTTCGAAAATCAGAGCAAGTCGGTTTGCCACTGATGCCAATGAATTGTTTCTGCAAAACAGGATGATTTCTTTGGAGGCTAAGTACAAAACTCTACAAAATGAGTTGCAAAATTCCATGAAACCATCGAGTTTTATAACAATACGGGCAAACAGCTAAGCAATGAGATAGCCCGTACAGCTACACGAAGTTACGAAGCGGGTGAAATAGATTATTACGAATTCGCCATAAGCATGGAGAATGCGATGAAACTGACACTCGAATACTACGAAGCTGTTTTAGAGTATAATCGGGTGGCTTTGGAGTTAAATTATTTGATAATTAATAACCCTTAAAGGGGGGGGACTATGGTAAGTTTTTTTACGATAAATCGCAGAAATAGAGTTTTATGAAAAAAAATATTAATCTACACACTTCCTTTGTTGTTACTTTTTTCATGCATAGGTAAAAAAAAGAGGGAGGAAGTGAAGCAACAGAAACAGCGGAAGCGAACATAATCAAGATAACTTCCGAGCAGTTTAAAACCAGTGGAATGCAGTTGGGAGAACTGAGTTTACAGACTTTTATAGACGAAATAGCTTGTAGAGGATTCCTCATTGCTCCCACTGATGGAATAGCTAAGATAAGTACGCCGATTGCCGGAACAGTTGAGAAAGTCCTTGTTAAAACCGGTGATTTTGTAAATCAGGGACAGGTGGTTTGTAATGTCTCGGGAACTGATTTTTGGATTTACAACAGCAATTTGCCGAAGCGTCTGCTAATTACCAGAAGGCCAAAATAGATTACGAACGGGCAAAAGTCTTACGGGCTGAAAACATCGGAGCGGAGAAAGATTTTACTGCGTTAGAAAGTACATATAAGATTTCATTAGCTATTTACAATGCATTGAAAGTTCGTATCCAGGCATTGCGAATAAATCCGTCTCAGATTGAAAACGGACAGATGTACACATCGTTTCCAGTGGCTTCACCCATTAGTGGATTTATCACCAAAATCGGTGCAGTTATCGGGCAGTATGTGGATATGCAGAACGAACTGGCTGAAGTGGTAAACGTGAACAGATTGCAGCTGCAACTATCTGTTTTGAAACTAATTTGCAGAAGTTGAAGGTGGGGGGCAAAAAGTGCGCTTTAATGTGTGTGGAAGATGGGAACAAAGTATTGATGCTACGCTGATTTCCGTTGGAAAAACTATCAATCCTGATACAAGAGCTATTGATTGTATAGCCCAAATAGGAGATGTTGACCGAAGCAAATTAGTTAATCAAAGTTATGCAGAGGCAAAAATAATGGTTGATAATTTCGAAACAAAAGCCTTGCCTGCCAACGCTGTTCAACAGGAGGAGAAAGAGTACTTTGTCTTTGTGCTGGATAAGCAAGAGGGAGATAAGTATTTCTGAAAAGACAAAAGTAGAAGTAGGGAAAATCAATGATTCCTACATCGAGATTTTAAGTGGATTACCTGAGGGAAAACAGGTGGTTGTGAACGGAATAGAGATGTTGTAGGTTAGGAAAATTAATAAAAGTAGCAATTCCTCGCTTTTTTTTATATAAAAAAAACGGAGTGGATTTCCCTCCTACATTATTTTTTTTATTGATTAATACAATACAAAAAAAAAGCCCGTCGGTTTTCACTGACGGGCTTTCTGTTTTGGGTAAAGTGTGTTTAATTGCTCTCTTTACCAAGCATCACAAGGTCGTTTACATTAACTTGCGTAAAAAAAACCTGCGCTTCCCTTCCTTGTCGTCATAAGCGTTAGTCTCAAGACGACCTTCTATGGCAATTTGCTTTCCTTTTAAGATATTTCTCGGCAACATCGGCAAGCCCGCCCCAAATTATAATATTATGCCACTGAGTGTCGGTTACCTTCTCCCCTCTCTGGTTTTATAAGTTTCGGTGGTGGCCAGTGAAAATCGAGCCATCTTGTTACCGTTCGACACCTGTTTTACCTCAGGATCCATTCCTAAGTTACCAATTAACTGAACACTTGTTTCTTAAACTTTTCATGATTTTAAAATTTAGAGTTAAACATTAATTAAAAATTCACGAAGCAAAGATACAGTGCGACTTACGACCGATTCGGTTAATAAACATTTAGTTGCGTTTGTAAACGTACTTAAACGATTTTAGTCGTTTGTAAATGGATAATTATTATCTTTATACCGTCATAAAATAGTGAGAATCATGGAAAAAAAATTGTCCTGAATGTGGCGAAAAATAATCGGACGAATTGATAAGATCTTTTGTTCCGACCAGTGCCGCAACACCTATAACAACCGTCAAAACAGAGCCTCGACCAACTTAATAAGGAAGATTAACAGTAAACTGCAAAAAAAACCGGCGAATACTTGCAAAGCTTGCACCCGAAGGCAAAGCTACCGTGCATAAAGATATACTCTTGAAAGAGGGCTTTGATTTAAATTATTTTACAAATATTTATCGAACAAAGGCTGGAACTACCTACTACTATTGTTACGAAATGGGTTATTTACCTTTAGAAAACAACTTTTATGTCGTTGTCAGGAAGCAGGATTAGGATAATAACCTGTATAACGCAGATTTGGTTGTTAATGCTTGTTCCTTCGGTAAAAACGATTTTTGCCGAAACTTTGTCGAACGAAGCGCAAATTTCAATATTAACGGTTGACTCCGGTAAAGAAATATGGACAGTTTTTGGTCACACAGCAATCCGGATTCACGATCCGATAAATAATATTGATGAGGTGTATAACTATGGCACATTCGATTTTGATCAAACCGGTTTTATTTGAAATTCCTTCGCGGCAATCTTATCTACTACCTGTCGAGAGATAGTTTCGATCATTTTTTTTGAAAACCTATACAGCGGAAAACAGAACTATCTGGGAACAACAACTGCTGTTTCAGTCAGAGGTTTTACAGAAATTATTCGATTCGCTCTCAACTAATTATCATTCAGGGAACAGAGACTATTACTACAACTTTTTGAAGATAACTGCACCACCCGAATATTGAATCTAATAATCGCTTTTGCTTCAGAAAAATATTCCGAAGAATACCTATTGCAGCCTGTTAACAGTACCTATCGTAAAGAATTAAAACCTATTCTATTAAACAGACCATGGATTGCCTTTGGAGTCAACCTTTTGCTTGGCCGATATGGTGATCAGCATATAAATTTGCGACAAAGCATGTTTTTACCTGTTACCTTAATGAAAAAAACTACCGGGAACAGGCTGGGCAACAGAAGGTGTAACGATACATAATGCAAAAACAGCTCCCTCTCAAGCTAAGGAATTTTTTTTATGCCCATTACTATTTTCTGGATTGTGGCTTTCGCATTAGCGTGGGAAAAATAAGTAAAGTTACTAACCAGCGATTTTCCGATAAATTGATATAATCGTTTATTCCATTGCAGGCACATTCGGAATATTTTTATTTTTTAAAAATTTACAGTTTGCATCCCTCATTACAAACAAACATGAACTTATTATGGGCCAATCCATTACTTGTTATATATGCGTTTGCTATCAATTTCAGATGGAAAAAAATCACTTTTGCAATAGCGCTCCTTTACAGTACAATTCTGTTTTTATCTTGATAACATGGAATAAAATACCTCAGAAGTTTCCGCTTGAGATCATGCCATTGCTTCTTATTTTGGCATTTAGATCAATGAACAGGATATTCCGTTTTGTAAATATTAAAGAGTAATATGTGAGGAGTTTTGCAATTTGGAGTTTTTTTTAAGAAGACATTATCTCTACAATAGCCACGACCTTTATTTTTTTTAAAATCATCATCAGACCATCGCGTATGGTGATCAATATGTTATCTACTCTTTCGTCGTTTTGCACGAAGGTATTAAACCGGATAATCCCTTTTGCTTCTTGATCAGCCGACTCCCATTCCAAAACTTTTCCATTCCAAAAAAAACATTATCAGCCATTATCAATCCCCCCCCTGGCTTCACCTTGTCAAAACCAGATTGTAATAATTAAGGTAATTCTCTTTATCAGCATCAATATACACTATATCAAATATGTCGCTAATGTGCGGAATAATCTCCATTGCATTTCCACAATGTATGACGATTTTGTTTTTTAAACCGGTTTTAGTGAAGTATTTGCGTCCAATGGCTACCGATTCCGGATTGATGTCAATAGTGTGTATCAGGCCATCTTGTATCAGCCCTGAGGCAAGACATATTGTAGAGTACCCTGTAAAAGTGCCAATTTCGAGGATTCGGTTAGGCTTGACAAGCCGGCTGATCATCTCGAGGAATTTACCCTGCTGCCGACCCGCAATCATTCGTGGATACATTGTTTTTAAATGAGTTTCGCGATACAGCTCATATAGATAATCGTTTGGCGCTGAAGTATGCATCTCGGCATAAGCCTCAAAATCTGGATGGATTGGATCAGGGATATACATAGAATGAGCGTATGTTATTATTTCAATAATTAATCATCAATCCTTTGGCAGATACGTTAAACGGCTAAACTTTTCGGGAATAAATATTTCGTTGGCCACCTCCATCAGCTCCGATGCAGTAACATTTTCCACTTTTTCTGCAATTTTTTTTCAAAGGTATCCACTTCATCAAAAAGAGATGCGACTTCCCGATAGAGATCATCTCATTAAGTTTTGATTCGAGCGAAATGGCTAATTGACCAATTATCTGCTGTTTCGACCGATGCAGTTGAAGATCACCGAGTTTAGTCTCTTTAAGCGCTTTCAGCTCTTTAAATATCAACTGTATGGATTTGTCAAGATAGCCATTATCAGTACCTAAATAAATGTTGAAGTATCCTGTATCGGAAAAGGGCTGATAGTGCGATTCAATATTGTAACAATATCCGTATCTTTCGCGTATGTTTAGGTTTAAGCGTGTGTTCATTCCCGGCCCGCCTAAAATATTATTTAAAAGCGCTAGAATGGTCCGCTTTTTATTTTTAAAAGGATAGGCTATAGTACCCAATATGCAATGAACCTGAAAATTTGATTTGAAAACTATTTTGGTTGTTGGAGTATATTGCTCGAAAGCAATGCGTTTGTAATTTTGATTATCAGATTTTGGAATCTTAAAATGCAGTTCTATCAGAGCAACTAACCTATTAAAATCAATATTTCCTACGGAGGCTACTACCATTCTGTTTGCCACATAATTACGCTTCACAAAATTCAATATCGAATTGCGCTGAAAAGATTTTACTGTTTCTGGTGTTCCTAAAATGCTATTTCCAACCGGATGACCATTGAAATCAACTCTTCAAATTCATCAAAATAAGATCGGCAGGCGAATCCTTGTACGAATTGATCTCATCGAGTACAACATCTTTTTCTTTTTTTGATCTCTTTTTCAGGAAAGGTGGAGTTAGAGAGAATATCTGCAAACAGCTCCAGCGTTCTGTCGTAATATTTTGTTAAAAAGGATGCATGAATAAACGTTTCCTCCTTTGATGTATATGCATTTAGATCACCTCCTACATTTTCCAATCGGCTAAGGATATGGAAGGCTTTTCTGTTTTTTTTGTTCCTTTAAAAATGAGATGCTCAATGAAATGTGCCAATCCGTTTTCTTCCGGAAGCTCATCGCGCGTGCCGGCATCAATCGCCACCCCCCCGCAATGTGCAACTGCTGACGTTGTTTGACGATGAATGATCCGGATATCGTTTGGCAATATAGCATATTGATAAGACATAAAATCGCTTTTAAATCTACTTCATAATCTTATCAGCTTTTAACTATCACCACCTCACACTCTTTGGTAACTAAAATATCGGCGAGAGGTTTTAATGCCTGTACCATCTTGTGTTCCTGCTCTAAAACAGCCCATCGTACCTCGTCCATCACCTCTTTCCCGCGAGTATCCTTTACATGCTTTTCTTTAGTTTCCTGATAAGTAAGTTCTATGAATATTCTCAGGTCAACATTTCGGCCTTTATCGCATAAAGGCCGTCAACCAATAACATATCTACCTCGCCAAATTGGTGATAAGCCTGTCAACCTGTTCAGTAACCAAGTCAACACAAGGCATCTCGGAAAACGGCCATTTTTGAAGTCATCTAAATTTTTATCAATCACATCCCAAAGGTATTCATTGTAACCTACCACTTTGCCGATACCCTCTCTTAGACGCCATGCACGACGTTCGAGCGGATGAGTATTATAATAATTATCGGTATGGATTGATTTTGTGATTATTCCATCTTTACGCAACAACTTAGCAATAACATGCGCAAGCTCTGATTTTCCCGAACCCGATTCGCCTGAAATGGCAGTTATCATCCGCTCCTTACGATGTTGAAGGATATATTCCGAAATTTTTGCAGCAGCATATTTATGCTTATCATTTATTAGTAATACGTCTCCTAACATTTTTATTAAATTGATTTACAAATGAAATAAATTATTATCAAAGTCCACAAAAAAATCCGCATGATTTTTTTATTAGTGTTACCACTTAATGTTCGCGATCAAGTATTTTTCGGCGATTTTTGTCAAGGATATCTTTTTCGTAATAAAGCTGAGCATCAAAAGTATTGTGGTAGGTACGCTCAACAAATTCCTTCACATTGGCTTCTTTGATTTTTAGGGTATAAAGTTCGTTAATAATCAATACTTCAATGCCTTTTTAATCAGTTATTGAGAATTAGATCAACATCTAAAGTATAGCAATGATTTTCAATACCCAATTTATCCAACGGTTTTATCTGGTCGAAACACTTGATTGTAATGTATGTATATTTATCTCAGTTTTTTTTACCATGAGAATGACGTACGAACTTTGTACGTTATGAACAGATAAAAATGACACTTCTTTTTGAAGAGTAGCAGAAATAAAATCGTTTTATTTATCCGTAAGGCTTCTTAAATACTTTTCGCTTTTGTCGTTACTCACT
>JMBV01000392.1_pt1 | contig 14391 bp, 20 predicted proteins | sample 616531 | NCBI WGS metagenome assembly JMBV01 (sample SAMN02727904, study PRJNA239997) | anaerobic digester metagenome | biome: anaerobic digester; isolation source: mesophilic anaerobic digester inoculated with municipal waste water sludge... | place: Germany: Bielefeld University, CeBiTec ... | reverse complement strand
TCTTGCTCATTCTTTCGCTACAATGGCTACTGGTGGATTTTCTACTAGAAACGATAGCATTGCAAGTTTTTCGCCATATATACAGTATGTAATTACCTTTTTCATGTTTTGGCTGGGATGAACTTTACTCTCCATTATATGGCTTTGCACGGACGGATTAGGGAGGTTCTTAGAAATGAGGAGTTTAGATATTATTTCTTTTAGTTATTATTTCAACTTTAATTATAACTATAGTCCTAACTATTACAGGTACTTATGGTTTAGAGGCCTCTTTTCGCAATGCGATTTTTACTGTGCTATCTATCATGGGAACAAGTGGTTTTGTTACGAGTGATTATATGATGTGGCCAGGGGGCTTTATGGTTTATTATTTTTATGCTAATGTTTGTAGGTGGCAGCACCGGTTCTACCGGCGGTGGGATAAAGGTTGTAAGGCATATGCTTTTACTTAAAAACAGCTTGCTTGAGCTTAAACGTCTTTTACATCCGCAAGCAGTGATTCCTGTACGAATGAACGGCCGTCCTGTATCGCAAGAGATCATCTTCAAAGTCCTGGCTTTCTTTCTAATGTATATCATAGTATTTGCCGCCGGCGTTTTTGCTTTGTCTATCTGTGGTCTGGATTTTGAAACCTCTGTGGGAGCTAGTATATCATCTATAGGAAATATCGGGCCAGGAATTGGTAAAGTTGGACCTGCGTATAATTTCACAGTTATTCCCGATCCGGGCAAATGGGTTCTGATGATTCTGATGATATTAGGACGATTAGAATTTTTTTACTGTATTGATACTCTTCTCGCCGGCATTTTGGAAGAGGTAAAGCGCAAGATAGGTTAAATCCCTTTTTTTGTAACTGAATTGATTATTTTGTCGCCTAATAAGCTGAATTGAATTCTATTCCTTCATATCGAAATATTTGGAACATATCTTACCCAATCATACTCAGTCTTTTAGCCCAAAACATAATTACGGTTATTGACACAGCTTTTCTTGGTAGGGTAGGTGAGGTAGAGCTGGGTGCATCAGCAATAGGCGGCCTGTTCTATTTTTCTTTTTTTTATGTTGGGTTTTGGTTTTGGAAATGGAGCGCAAATTCTGATGGCAAGACGTAATGGGGAAAAGAATTTTCCAATGGTTGGGAAAATTTTTGACCATACACTTTACATCTTTGCGATTATGAGCGCCTTGCTTATCCTTTTTACCTTCCTTATTTCCAATCAATTATTAAAATGGTTTATATCCTCAGAAGCTATATATCACGCATCGGTTACTTACTTTAACATAAGGGTTTTGGGGATGTTTTTTTTCTTTTGCCAATGTGGCTTTCAGGCTTATCTGGTTGGAATAACAAAAACCAAATTGCTGAGTTATGGCGCTGCCATCATGGCCGTTGTAAATGTTGTTCTTGATTATTTGTTGATTTTCGGGCATTATGGTTTCCCCCCCGAAATGGGTATTGCTGGCGCAGCCATTGCCTCGCTGATTTCTGAAGCGACAGCTACTGCTTTTATACAATAGCTATACTCGTAAAGCATGAAAATCGTAAATATGAACTTTTTAAGTTCCCCGTTTTAATAAAGAAATTGTCGCTACTACTTGGAGTATATCAATTTACATAATGATCCAGAATTTTATTTCGATGGTAAGCTGGTTTCTTTTCTTTTTGTTTATTGAACACTTAGGAGAGCGCTCGCTGGCTATTTCCAATATTATTCGAAGTATTTATATGACATTAATGATCCATGTCTGGGCTTTTAGCTCTTCGGTAAATTCGTTAGTGAGCAACTCAATCGGCTCCGGCTTGCACGATATGGTTTTGCCAATAATACGAAAAGTGAATAGACTGAGTATTCTCATAACACTATTGGTGATTTTTATTACCGTTACTATTCCCGGATTGTTGATCAGGATTTATACCGACGATATTACGCTAATAAATGAAGCCATACCGGTGCTTTTTGTGGTGGTTGGTGCTGTATTACCGGTCGCTTTGGCAAATAATTGGTTTAGCGGTGTGTCAGGAACGGCAAAGACTAATGTAGCTCTTGTAATTGAGATTTTTTGCATTATCTTTTATCTAACTTATGTATGGTTGGTAATTTTTAAGTTTGATGTTTCTTTGCCGGTTGTATGGATTTCTGAATATGTTTACATTTTCCTTCTCGGAGCAATTTCTTATCTTTACCTAAAATTTGGAAAATGGCAGACTAAGATTATTTAACTAAAACATTTGTTATGAGAAGAGTAAGTTATTCCCTGATCCTCATCGTTATTTTGATTTTGGTTAGCTCGTGCCGAGTAGGCATTAAGACTACTACTGATATAAATTATCAACAACAATTGCTTGCTGCAACACTGTTTCAACAATGTGCAGCCGAGATGAAAGCGCTCTCATATCAGGCTTATAATATTGCGGGGGGATGCGGCTGGAAGAAGCGCTCAAAGAGGCAAACGATCCACATCATCTGGCAGTAATACTCGATTTGGACGAAACAGTGCTCGATAATAGCCCTCATTCAGGTCAGAGTATTATTGATAGATTCAGTTTTCCAATAGGCTGGGACGAGTGGTGTTATAAAGCCGAAGCTAAAGCATTGCCGGGAGTAGTGGATTTTTTTTAAAAAAAAGCAGATAAAGCCGGTGTGCAAATTTTTATATTACAAACCGTGAAGAAAACACAGAGAGGCAACTAAAGAAAATTTATTAAAACTTGAAGTTCCAGTTCAAAGCGATAATCATCTGATGTTTAAAACTGTTACGAGCAGTAAAGAGAACGGCAGATGAAAGTAAGTGAAAATTATGAAATCATAATGCTGATTGGGGGGGATAACCTCACTGATTTTACACCTCTTTATGATAAACAATCTGTTGAACAAAGGGATAAATTGACCGACAGCCTTAAAATAGAATTTGGAAACCGTTTTATTGTTTTACCAAATACCATGTATGGCGATTGGATGTCGGCTATTCATAATTTTAATTTTCACTTTCCGATTCATTAAAACCGTCATTTTTAATGATCGTATAAAAGGATTTAATTTTCATCCAAATGAATAAATATTGGTTCATATTAGTTTTCTGTTGTTTACTTGTAATTGTAACAGCCAAACTCATACTGCTCCACAACAAATAAAGGAGCGTAACGAGCTTGTAAGAGTTTATATCGAAGGGCAGGGAGTTAAGGATAAAAGGGTAATCGCAGCCATGAAAAAGGTAGAACGTCATCGTTTTGTACCCAATAATTTACTGCCTTATGCTTATTATGATCAGCCGCTTCCTATAGGTGAAGGTCAGACTATTTCACAACCTTCGCTTGTTGCTTTTATGACCGAGCTGCTTGAGCTTAAGCAAAGTGATAAAGTGCTGGAGATTGGTACCGGATCAGGATATCAGGCGGCAATACTTGGCGAATTAGTTGACAGTGTTTTTACAATTGAGATTATAAAGCCGTTGGGAGTGAAAGCTGAAAAGTTGATAAACAACCTAGGATACAGCAACATTTTTGTTAAGATTGACGATGGCTACAAAGGATGGCCAGAACATGCGCCTTACGATGCTATTATTGTTACTTGCGCCCCCCCGTCGGATATTCCAAATCCTTTGCAACAACAGCTTGCCGAAAATGGACGGATGGTAATCCCTGTAGGAAAGGATGGCTCTGTTCAAAAATTGATTTTGCTAAGAAAACGCAAAGGAAAGATTATTCGCGAAACGGTTTTGCCTGTCAGGTTTGTTCCTATGTTGAAAGAGGATGGAGGCAAATATTAAGAATTGATTCGGCCCTTAAAAGCTTTGTTATTTCTTCCTTTTTTTGGTTTGATTATTCCCTTTTCAGTAATGATTCCGGTTATAAATTTGGCTGGAGTAACATCAAACGCCGGATTGATTGCTTGCGAGCCTGGCGAGGCAACGCGTATTCTGTTAATTTTCCTGATTTGTCAGGGCCCGATTGATAAAGCACTTCATCTTCCGATCGCTCTTCGATTACGATATCATTACCTGTTGTGCAAGTTAAATCAATTGTAGATGTTGGTGCGGCAATAAACAAAGGGATTCCAAAATGTTTTGCTACTATTGCTTTTCATAAGTTCCTATTTTATTGGCTGTGTCACCATTGGCAGCGATTCTGTCGGCGCCGGTTATCAATAGATCAACTCTTTTATTGGACATCAGCCAAGCGCCGGCATTATCCGGAACAATACGATGATCAATACCTGCATTGTGCAATTCCCAGGCTGTTAGTCTTGCTCCTTGGCCTCGTGGGCGTGTTTCGTCAACCCATACAAAAACATTTTTACCATCCTCTACTGATCTATAGATTGGAGCAAGAGCAGTTCCATAATCAACAAAAGCTAGCCAGCCGGCATTACAATGGGTAAGTATGTGATCTCCGTTGTTGATTAGCATACTACCGAACTTGCCAATAGCACGAGAATCAGCTATGTCTTTTTCTGCAATTTGTTGTGCTTGTTCATAAGCTGCTTTTGGCGAGATCAATCCTGCTTCATATACTAAATCAATGGCATAGAATAGATTTCGAGCAGTTGGACGGGTATTTATTATAGTCTCTTTAGCTTGTAATAGGAATTTATCCCGATTTTTTTTACAGGCGCAGCCAAAAAGGCTTGTGCCATAGCAAAACCTGCTGCTGCGCCAATAGCGCCGGCGCCACGGGTGGTCATGTTTCTAATAGAATCGCAAGTGGTTAGAAAGTTTTCGGAGCGAAAAACAAAAAAAATCGAAAGGAAGTCGGTTTTGATCAATCATCATTACCGAAGCTCCTTCCATCCATATTGTCCTGTATTCTTTGCCGTTTACCTTCATCTAATTTGATATTTTACCAAATAAAAGCATCGTCATCAAGCCAGTTACCTTGCACTTTAAGCACTTGCTCGATAATATCCCGCACACATCCTTCACCCCCTTTTAAATGTGAAATGTGATGCGATAAAGCTTTGACCTCTTCTGCCGCATCGGCAGGACATATCACAACGCCAGCCTCTTTCATGATTTGAAGATCAGGAATATCGTCGCCCATAAATAGAACCTCTTCTGGAATGAGGTTGTGCTTTTTTTTAGATATTCCTTATATACCTTGATTTTATGATCCACCTTGATAAAGACATCGTTAATTTTAAGATTATGCAATCGGGTAACAATTGCGTCTGATGTGCCGCCCGAAATAACTGCAATGCGATACCCTTTTTTTTACAGCAAGCTGAAGTGCGTAGCCATCCTTTACATTAGCCGTCCGCAATTGTTCTCCTGCTTCGGTAAGGATGATTTTGCCGTCGGTAAATACTCCGTCGTAATCAAAATCATCGTTGTTATTTTTTTTAATAATTCTTTATAATTCCTTACTGTCATCTGCTTTGTTTTTATCTGTTTCGAAAAAAAATTACTAATCTGACTATTTAGTAGTTGATAGATCATACTTTTATTAGGGTCGTTTTTTTTAGCATTTCTAAATGCTTTTGCATAACATTAGTGTCATTACGAATAGCCGGGCCTGTCTGCGCCATTTTGGGCTAATATCGTAAAGTTTTTCAATGGTTTCGCCAATAAGTGGCATTAAAATATCGAAGGATATACCATTAGCTTTCAGGATCTCATCCGCACTGACCATCATAAAATTTGTGAAATTGCAAGCAAAAACAGCCGCAAGATGAATTACAGCCCTCTCCTTAGAGTTGATCTGTCTAACATCCGAGGTTATCCGGCTTGCCAAGCCAATCAGCTTTTCTTCAGTCTGGTCGTCTGATGCTTCAATACAAAAAGGGGGGGTTGTGGAGAGATTAATGATTTTTTTCTTTGATAAATGTATTTAACGGATAGAAAACGCCAAAGTGGTTGGAGGTGTTTTTAGTATTTCAATTGGCACCGAACCTGACGTATGTACAACGATTTTGTTTTGCAAGTGTAACTGTCCGGCTATCTCTGCGATAAAATTATCGCTGATGGAAATGATATACAGATCAGCTTTTTTTTGTTAGTGATGTAATATCATTAGTAAAGTTGCACTTCAAAAGAGAGGCAAGCGCTGAAGCGGATTCTATAGTTCGGCTATAAACTTGTAAAACAGATATTGATTCTTTGATCAATGATAAGCCTAACTGAGTGGCTACACGTCCGGCGCCAATAAAAACAACGGTACTGATTGCCATGAGTTTTAGATAATGAGTGATTTTAATTCGCTGATCGTTTTGCCGGATTGGAAGAAGAGAAAATTGTATTTCCGGCTACAAGAACATCTGCGCCATGTTTTATTAGAGACGGCGCATTTTGCAGAGTTACTCCGCCATCAACTTCTATGAGCGCCTTGCCCGATTTCTTAAGAATCAACTCTTTTAGCTTTGAAATTTTTGAAAGGTATTTTCGATAAACTTTTGTCCTCCAAAACCGGGATTTACACTCATTAGAAGTACAAAATCCACTTCGGCAATTATATCGTCGAGCAACATGACGTTTGTATGCGGGTTAAGTACGACACCGGCTTTCATTCCTAATGTTTTATATGCTTTATATTCCGATGCAGATGAATGGAGCTTCATAATGTATGCTGAGCAGGTCGGCGCCACAATTTTTAAAATCTTGAATGTAACGTTCGGGTTCTACAATCATCAAATGAACATCAAGGGGTTTGGTGGTCAGTTGTCGTATCTGTCTGATGATAGGCTGGCCAAAAGATATGTTGGGGACAAATTTTCCGTCCATGACATCTACATGAATCCAGTCGGCATCGCTTTGATTCAACATATCGAGTTCGGCTTTAAGGTTGGAAAAATCAGCCGAGAGCAGCGAGGGAGCTATAAGATGTGCCATATTTTAATCTTTATTTGGCAAAGTTAAAAATCACTTCTAACTAAAAACACTAATCACACTAATTATGCTTTTGTTGTGGAGCTAATTTAAATAATCTCAACAAAATAGCTTTTTAAAAATTGGCATTTAACTGATTTTTGATTTTTTTTGATCGCTTATTTTTTTTGTTAGGAGGTAAGCGTGTCAGTCTTGAGTTTTTGCAAGCTCTTGTATTATAGATTGGCGAATCTACTATACCGCATAGGATATAAATTAAATCCGCGCTTTTAGTCAAATTGAAGTGCAACCTTTATTAATTTCTTCAAACTTCCTCGTCTCTATTTTTTTTGTTTTTGTATCTATGGCAACTTCATCCTCCTGGGATAAGAGTTCTATTTTGTGGATTTTATAAAAATACTTTTTCAGGGTAAGGCTTTCCCTATAAGGGAAGTTGCTTTGCTATTTTAAGTTGCCTTATGTTTCGAAATGTAGATATAAAACCCTGTAAATCAGGATGTTATTTATAGAAATGAGAGCAAACTAAAGAATGTTTTTAAACAAAGAATTTTTGTCTAATTAAAGACATTAACTTCTTGGCGGGCGATCCGGTCGGAAACTACGGTTATCAGAATCCCCCCCTTTAGGGCGATGGTCTCGATTGTTGCGATAATCTCTTTGTGGCTTATCGCCTTTTTCACGTCTTCTACTTTCCTGGTATCCTTCAGGCTTAGGTAAAAGTTGTTTACGTGAGAGTTTAAGTTTCCCGTTTTTACTATCAATTTCAAGAAGTTTTACATCCACTTCATCCCCCCCTACTTTTAATACATCCTCAACATTGGCAATCCTTCGCCAGTCAATTTCTGAAATGTGAAGTAATCCCTCTTTGCCAGGTAGTATTTCGACGATTGCACCAAATGTAATAATGGATTTTACCTTGCCGCGATATGTATTACCTATCTCGGGAATTGCTATTATAGCTTTTATTTTTTTCTTTTGCCGCTTCAATTGATTCTTTGTCCACCGACACAATATCCACAATGCCATATTCTCCTACCTCTTCGATAACAATTGTTGAATTGGTTGTTGCCTGAATCTCTTGTATAATCTTTCCGCCGGGGCCTATTATTGCGCCAATAAACTCTTTGGGTACTGTCATTTGCTCAATTCTCGGAACGTGTGGCTTGTAATCTTCACGGGGTGTGCTGATTGTTTTTTTTCTATTTCGTTTAATATATGCAATCTGCCTTTCAGTGCTTGGGCAAGCGCCTCTTCGAGAATTTCATAAGATAATCCGTCAACTTTGATGTCCATCTGGCATGCGGTTATCCCGTCTCTTGTACCGGTTACTTTAAAGTCCATGTCACCAAGATGGTCTTCATCACCAAGTATATCGGATAAAACGGCATATTTGCTTCCGTCCTTGTTGGTGATCAGTCCCATAGCTATCCCCGAAACCGGTTTTTCAATTTTCACTCCAGCATCCATTAGCGCTAATGTGCCGCCGCATACTGTGGCCATTGAGGATGATCCGTTAGATTCGAGGATATCAGACACAACGCGTATAGTGTAAGGGTTTATACTCGAATCGGGTATTACTGGTTTTAATGCACGCAATGCGAGATTACCATGCCCGATTTCTCTACGGCTTGTGCCACCCCCCCTAAATCTAACTTCACCAGTAGAAAATGATGGGAAGTTATAATGTAAAATAAAATCGCTTTTGCCTTCAAATACAGCGCCGTCAATGACCTGACTGTCAAGCTTGGTGCCAAGGGTAACCGTTACAAGTGCCTGTGTCTCGCCGCGGGTAAATATTGCTGATCCATGGACAGATGGAAGATAGTCAACCTCTGACCAAATAGGTCTGATTTCATCAAGTTTCCGACCATCAATACGCTTACGTTCATCCAACACGAAATTTCTAACTGCTTCTTTTCAATATTATGATAATAACGTTTTATCATAGATGCTTTTCAACCGCTTCTTCTTCCTGAAATGTGTCAACAAATCTTCGAGAATCTTATTGAACAACTCCGAACGCTGTTGTTTAGCTGTTCCAAGACCGGCCACTTCATAACATTTTGGATACAACTCTGTGTACATCCTTTCCTTTAGCTCTTCGTCATTTGTTTCATGAGAGTATTCACGTTTGTTAGCGGCTTTTTCTATCATCCCGGCCAATTCATGCTGAGCTTGACATTGTATTTTGATATGGTCGTGAGCGAATTTAAGTACCTTCAACATTTCGGCTTCCGAAATCTCTTTCATTTCACCTTCAACCATAATAATATCTTTGGTTGTAGCTGCTACAATTACGTCGAGATCAGCAGCCTCCATTTTATCTATCGGAGGATTTATTATTAACTGTCCTTCAATACGTGCCACTCGTACTTCTGAAATTGGCCCGTTGAAAGGGATATCCGAAACCATTAAAGCTGCTGAAGCAGCGAGAGCAGCAAGTGCATCAGGGGGGGCATCGTTTTATCGCCTGAAATCAAAGTAATGAGTACTTGTGTTTCTGCATGGTAGTCGTCAGGAAAAGCGGCCTTAGTGCGCGGTCAACGAGCCTTGAAATTAAAATTTCATATTCTGATGGTCTTGCCTCTCTTTTAAAAAAAGCCGCCAGGGAATCTCCCGGTTGCTGCATATTTTTCCTGATATTCAACTGTTAAAGGAAGAAAATCAACATCTTCATTTACCTCTTTGCTTGAAACTACTGTAGCCAGAAGCATAGTTTTGCCCTGTTTTACGATAACGGCGCCATCGGCCTGGCGGGCAAGCCGGCCAGTTTCTATACTGATCTCTCTGCCGTCAGGCATTAAAAGCTTTTATAATTGCGTTATTTGACATACTATATTTTACTGAACATTAAACGTTTAAGATAAAAAAAGGCAATTTCTTTGAATTGCCTTTCGACTTCGTTAAATTGTATAAATCCTTTTGAGATTTATTTTCTGATACCAAGCTCCTTAATGATGTGCCTGTATCTTTCAATATCGGTTTTTATAAGATAGTCGAGGAGTCTTCTTCTTTTACCTACTAAAAGTACCAATGATCGCCGTGTATTTAAATCTTTTTTATGCTCTTTTAAATGCTCTGTAAGATGCTTTATTCTATAGGTAAAAAGAGCAATTTGGCCTTCGGCCGATCCGGTGTTTTGTTTCGATTTTCCATATGTTTCGAAGAAACTCGCCTTTTGTTCTTTGGTTAAGTACATATCTTTTTAAATTTTACTTTTTTTCAAATGGGCTGCAAAAGTAGATCAATTTTTTTAATTTGACAAAATGATTTTTCAGATAAAAAAAATATAAACCATTATCTTATCTCTTTTATTAACCCTTTTCTATAGGCGGCAAGAAGCATTTCCAGATCGGTAATTTGTTGTCTTAATATTTTGCCGTTGTCAGTATCAGCAACAGTTTTTTCGTGTTGGATTAGATGCTAAATATGTGATGTTCGAAAGAATATCAGACTCTTCTTCGATTGCTTTGGTTGTGTTTTCAAAAGCTTGGTGAGCTACTAATACTAACCCGTATGAGTTGTAAATTAGCGTATAACCCGATATCCCCGTTACTTTTTGATAGGCTTTTGACATGCCGCCATCAATTACCAATAATTTACCATTTGCCTTAACAGGGCTTTCGCCTGCTTTTACTTTTACCGGGACGTGTCCGTTGATAAGGTGGGCAATTTCGGGATTAAGTTCAAACTCAGCCAAAATCTTTTTTTATAACATCCTCATTATCATTAAGTTTGTAAAATGCATTTTTTTTCTTCAATTATGCGTCCCTTTTCTGCGATGAAATATCTTTCGAAAGTTGTCATCTTTTCTTTCCAAAAAGTGGTGAATATTTGCCGCACCACAGATACCATGTGTGATCATGGGCAATTGTATCTATCTGCTTGTCGTTACGAGTAAAATATGCTTTGCGGGGCAAAGAGATCAAACTGGTCTAACAAAGCCTTTCCACTCAATTCTTTTTCGCATAATATCATTTTAATGAAATTTCCATCATTATCCATTGGTACACAACCATGCAACAACAGGTTGTCGTTATATTTCAGATACATACTACCCTTGGAATATAGAAATTTTACATGCTTCTTTAGTAATTCACTGTGCATAAATGATATTCGCAATTTTTCCATCACTTCAATCTCTTCTTCTGTTAGCTTGAAGGGATTTTAGGATCAACCGTAGGGAAGTTGTTGTCAAGCATCGGATAATGCTTACCGTCTATTTCCAGAGTGCCATTTACGAAGTCAATTTTGTCAAGTAGGTTACGATTATCCATTTCAAATTGCGGATTCCGTTTTATGATTTCCCATTCATACTTAAACTGCATAATTGCAATAGCTTTATGCATCTTTTTGATCATTTCTATTTCTTTGGTGCTTGCCTCTGCGCCTTCCGGGATTCTCGGCGTAAAAAGGTTACAGGGATCATTTTGTATCTCTCCATAGCAAATGTAGCCAATGGCAGGAGACTTATCCCGTATCCGTTTTCAATGGTATCTAAAGTCATGTATCGGGCAGAGATACGGATCAGGTTGGCAATCATTGCCCTTATTCCTGCTGCACTTCCCATCCAGATGATATCGTGATTGCCCCATTGAATATCAACGGAATGATAGTTTGTCAGCATCTCCATTACTTTTTCCGCTGCTGGGCCACGATCAAATATGTCGCCGACAATATGCAGTCTGTCAATGGATAAACGCTGAATCAGCTTGCAAATAGCAATGATAAACTCCTTAGCTCTGTCAATACGTATTATAGTTTGGATTATCTCGTCAAAATACTTCGCTTTATTAGGCGAGCTTGGCTTTTCGTGTAATAACTCTTCGATGATATAGGCAAAATCGGTAGGTAGCGATTTTCTGACCTTTGAACGGGTATATTTGGATGCCGCAACTCGTGTAACTTCAACTAATCTTTGAAGCGTAACTGAATACCATTCTTCAATATCTGATTCACTTTTTTTTCGATTAAAGCAAGTTTCTCCTCTGGATAATAGATTAGTGTGGCAAGCTCGTCCTTGATAAATTTTCGAAGGGTATTTTTAAAAACATCTTCAATCTTTTGTCTGATAACGCCGGAGCCATTACGTAGTACATGGCTGAAAATTTCGTGTTCGCCGTGGATATCCGAAAGAAAATGCTCAGTGCCTTTGGGTAACTGCAGTACAGCCTCAAGGTTAATTATTTCAGTGCTGGCAGTTTGAACAGTAGGAAATTGTTTGGAAAGAAGTTGTAAGTATCGGATCTCTTTTTCTACTTCTTCATGAGTGAATTTGGTGTCAATAGGCTGATGTCTCATGTAATTTAGATAAATTAATATTTTGTTAAAGCCTTGCAAATTTAAGTCATTTGGCAAACCTGATTGATTAATTTTATGTAGTGAACGAATCAGAAAGATATAGATAATCCATTACTGATAAAAATTACTGAGTTGTATTGTAACGTTTTTCAAGGAATAAAAGCGTTATCCCGATTGTGAAAAAAGTGGAGCTGATCAACTCTTTGCTTAAAACTGGATTTGTTATACTTGATTTTGGGAGTTTTGTCTCTTTCAGAGCAATCCCTCAACTTGCTGATACTGCTGAGGTAATTAACCAATTGAATCTTAACGACACAGGATATAAATTGGCTAAGAAATGATAAATAGTGTCAGTATTATTAGTTTACTTATTTCGATTTTATCAACTTTTTTTTCTAAAAATAAATCAAAATGGCATATTTTTTTTATAGTTTTGATTCCTTAAAAAAACTTATGAAAAGATATTCGTTTTTTTTATTTTATCGTTTTTCCTGCTTTTAGGAGTTACCTCCTGTGTTGATGATGTTTTTACTGATGAAGATGAGCGTGCTGCTTTTCTTGGAACCTGGGTAGTAAGCGAAACATGTGTAAGGTTTAATTATGAAGTTGAGATTAAAGCCGATACTGATAGCGACACCAAGGTTTTTCTTTACAACTTTGCACTTGCCGGATTGGAATATTCGCCAGCCTATGGTTTTGTAAAGGGGGGGAATGTTGTTGAGATCCCTAGCCAGACAATTGGTGATGACTGGACTGTAAAAGGTTCGGGTTATCTTAAGTCAGCCGGAAAGATAGTTTGGAACTACGAAATAGTGATTGCTGGCGACCAAAGTGATTGTCAAGCTGATTATGATAAGCCTTGATAGTGCTTTTTCTGAAATCAGTATTGCCTGAATTGGAAAAATCCGCATTTGCTTGCAGGATCAGATGTTGAGCGGTAAATGGGGCTCGAACCCACGACCCTCAGCTTGGGAAGCTGATGCTCTACCGACTGAGCTACTACCGCAAAAAAAATATAATGTGGCAAAAATAACGAAAAATAATCTATCAGTTTCTTTCTATTAATTTTTCCACCCTTGCCATTAAAAGTTGCATTATCTCTACTGCCCGACCACAGAGGTAAATATCTGTTAACGTTGAAGTGTAGTGCGATTCTTCCGGGTTTATTTCGATGATGGTTGCATCTTTGCGTTTGGCTATTGATGGGATTTGATTTGCCGGCGACACCTCACCGGTTGAGCCAATGATCAGAAACACATCGCATTTTTCAGCGGCTTCAATGGAGTATTTATAGGCATCCATTGGTATTTGTTCTCCAAAAAAATGAAATCCGGTTTAAGTAGGCTGTTACAACTTGCACAAAGAGGAGGAAGGTTTTCCAATAGAACCTTATCCGGAATATGAATTTCGTTGCAATTTGTACAAATTAGCCTTGTGAGTTTCCATGAAATTCAAATATTCTTGTGTTTCCGGCCAACTGATGCAGGTTATCAATATTTTGGGTTATCACCGACTTAAGAATGCCAAGCTGTTCTAATCTGGCAAGTGCTAAATGAGCTTTGTTGGGCGCTGCTTTCCCGAAAAAAATCGTAAAATATCTCCTTTATTACCTTCCATGATTCAAGAGGATTATGATAAAATAGCTTAATTCGAGAACCATGGGATCGTATTTACTCCAAAGTCCATCAGCGCCTCTAAAGGGTGGGATACCGCTCTCTACTGAAATACCGGCGCCGGTAAAAGCAACAAGATACTTTGATCTGGAAACGACCTCCGCAGCACTGTCTAATTTTTTTTATTGAGATTTTGCATAATGCTAATATTTTTCAGGACAAATATAATCGAAATTAGTTTAGTAGAAAGATTTGGAGGAGGTGGACAGAATTCCGAAAAATAATCAGATGAAAATGGATTTATACTTGTACTCTTTATAATATAATGTTGTTATTGGGCTTTTCTGCCTACTTTTGCTCGGTTCAATAAATAATGTCTTTCTCTTGAAGCTCAAGCCGGTTTATACATACATACTCATCACCCTTTCAATGATATTTTGGGGGGTGGTAGTTTTGTGTTATCAAAAATCCTATTGAAATATTACGATCCGATAACTACCGTCTTATTACGATTGATCCTATCGTGCTTATAATGTTTGGCGGGCTTAAGTTGTTTAATCGGTTGCAAAAGATCAAAAAAAGGAGATTATAAGCTCTTCCTTTTATCAGCATTTTTCAATCCTTTTTTATATTTTCTGAGCGAGAATTATGGGTTAAA
>JMBV01000391.1_pt1 | contig 14410 bp, 26 predicted proteins | sample 616531 | NCBI WGS metagenome assembly JMBV01 (sample SAMN02727904, study PRJNA239997) | anaerobic digester metagenome | biome: anaerobic digester; isolation source: mesophilic anaerobic digester inoculated with municipal waste water sludge... | place: Germany: Bielefeld University, CeBiTec ... | reverse complement strand
TCTAACAAAAAAAACATGGTTTAAAAGGCTTTCCTTGACCCTATTAAACCATGTTTCATAACACTATTTTATTTGCATTCTAAAAAGAATTTGCATAATGATAGAACTTTATTTGATGGAGACACCTATGCACCTCAAACAAACTTCTTTCCCTTTTCAAATAAAGTCCTTTTATAGACAGCCCTCAAACCCTTGAGAATACTGGCTTGTTATTCTCTTCCAATTATCCGTTTATTTACTCCATTTTTGTTTTTCACAATTTAAAGTAGTTGCATTTTTGATTTTTCAATGGAAAAAAAATGAAAATAAAGTAGTTGCAAAATTGAGGATTTATAGAGAGTTAAGGAAGAAGGTTTAAGGAGAATTCTTTCCATTTCTTCTCTCCATTTTTACTTCCATTCAATCTCTCAATCCATTGATTTTACTGAATTTAAACCTTATCCCTTATTCCTTTTCACCTTAAAATTCCTAATAAAAAAAACATGGCCTACAGGGTATTTCCTTATCCCTAATAAACCATGTTTCCTAAAAGTACTTTATTTACTCCTTCTCAAACATTTGAAAAATGAAAGGAGTTTATTTGAGGTAGACATAGATGCAGGAATAAAGGGATAAGTAAAAGGTTCAAGTTTTTTTTATTTAAATTAAATCTTAAAATTACCTATTAATATTGCATGATTAGGCATACTTGTAAACTTAGGAAGATAATCGCTAGATGTTAGATTTTTATAACCGTTCTTAGCATTAACAAAGCCCCCCCAATCATATATAGCGTACATTTTGTAATTCTCTTTCTTACTCAAATCATCTTCCATTTCTTTAGGTATTTCAATATTTTTTTGCAACAACTAAATCAATTCCCACTTTACCATAATCTTTATGTACAAAACTCCATCTTTTATCATCAAGAGTTCTTGGTCCATATACTTCTGCTGCTGTTAAATACTTTTTAGTATGCGTACTAGTTAAATTAAAATCGCCAACACAGATTACTCTATCAATTGACTCAATTTGTTCGTTTAAGAATTTAAACTGTTCTACTCTATCCTCTTCAGAGCCTTGTGTCTTAATTCTAGCACCTATAATTGAGAATACTTTTTCTTGTTTTGTTTTGATATCAAGTTGCAGATATTCTGGACGTTTTATATCTAATGGATTAGCAGTAACAATTTTAAGTATATCACTCTCTTCAAATTTACTCCTATTTAAAGCAATAAGCACTTGATTATGCTCATATAAAAATGGAGATATAAATACAAAATAATTGTTTTGCAAACGTTGTCTAATATAATCAAAGTTATAACCAATATAAAACTCAACTAAAACAACGATATCTTTATTCTTTTGAATAATAGTGTCAGCAACAAATTTTTGTATTGTATAACCACTTAATCCACCCGCACCTTGAATATTCCATTCTAAAAAAACTATAACTTATTATTTCATTCATAGGATAACCTCTGTAATCTATACATAAATTTTCTTCTCCTTTGTCCCATTTCATTAGACTTTATCAATATATCCTTATTTTTCACCTGTAATGAGATATTCAGGTATCTCTATTTCCTTATTCCCTGGATAGTTAGCAAAAAAAATAATCTTATACTTCTTATTGCTTTATATGTTTCAATTATCATTTCATTTTGCTTTTTATATAATAATTTGTCATATTGATTAGAATATATCTCATGTGCAGGAACCTGTCTAATTTTTCTAATGGACTTTAGAGGATTTATAATCAGTTCATCGATATCTTCATTAGTTCTAATATTTTGCTTTAACCATTCCGACATCATATTCAAACTGTGCTTTAAATTTCCCTTATCATCTTTTCGTTCTACTGGTTTAATATATTTAGCAGTTGTTGTAAAAGTTTTATAATTAATATTATGTATAATTATTTTTTTCAAGTGCCAATATAAAACTATAATAATTTTTAAGTGTCGGAAGAAACATTATCCTATAATCTTCTGGTTTTTCGAATGTGTGTGGCTTATATGTTTTATTAAATAAATGTGGAATGCCCATATTTTCACACATCTTATTTATAACTATCATTTCATCAAGAATAGCATCATAAATTGACACTTCATCTACCCATTCTCCTAAAATTAAGTTCTTATAAAAACCTTCATTTATTAAATAATCTTGTTGATTCTCCAAATAATTTACTTTCCATTTGAGTTGCGCATTAAGTGAAAGTTCTGCTAAGTCTCCTAGAAAAACTCCAACTACCCTTTCTTCATATAATTTTTCTTTGTGATAACCTAATCCAAAATCCTTTATATATTCGCTTTCTAAGTCCTCACCATAAAATTCGTCAGAAACAACAATACTTCCTCTATAATCATGCCAAAATACTTTATATCTTGGGTCTTGAAAATATGTTTCTAAGATTTCTATATCAAAAAATAATATTTTCAATTGTTCTTGCCCATCTAAAAGCATTTTTGTAAAAGGTTTTTCGCTATTAATATTTAATTCTTTTAAATATTTTTCTGTTGGATATAAAACAACTGAATCTCCATTATTAATAACTTCTCTTTTCTGGTCTTCTTTATCAATATTTAGTTTCAAGGCTTTTATATGTGGGTTTATAACAAATGCTGAAGATAATACCTCTACTTTATCTTCATCAATTAACTGACAAATCAAATCAGTATAGTTTTTATCAAAATTATATAACGGGAATCCATTAAAATCCCCCCCAGAATTCAAATAATAATCTGTAATTATCTTAAGAATCTCTTCCTTCACAAAATCCCTCCCATCTTTAAATCATCTTGTCATTCATTATTTTTATATAAACTTCTATATTTTTTTTATTATAACACACTATTTGCATTGTCTAAATTTATTTAACATTCTCTGGAATTTGAAAGGTGTTACTTGTCAAAAAAAAGACTGCACACATTTATGTACAAATTATTTATTGTTGAAGATAAAATCATACCCCCCCTTCTCCCTTAATGTATTTCGTATTTCTTTAGAAATTACTTTCATATACCTTGGCTTAACTCCCGCTGTTTCTGCCAAATTCCATAATGTTATCTCTTTTCCCTGACTTTCTAATTCTTCAATTGCCCATTTAATCTTTCTTATATGATATTCTTCTAGGCTTTCTAGTTCTGACTCTATATATGCCTTTGTCAGTGGAAGTTTCTCTTTCCTTTTAGAAAGCCATCCACTAATCCCTAATTTACTACCTATAGTTGTCCAAGTAATTCTTTCAGGTTTACTTTCTTTCATTTCCTTTACAACTTCTTTTACTAGTGGAAGTAGTTCAACATCTCTTTTAGACCAATCAACAGTGTTAACTGTCGTTTTTATTCTACGATAATTTGTTCCAACCATTCACTATCATATTTTTCAGCCAAGAATACAATCCATCGTTATTTCTTCTAATTTGGTTACTACTTTTATCAGGATATTGAGCATGAAGTTCGAGCCATTTTTTTTCTATATTCTTCTCTTTTTATTTTAAATTCTTCGGTATCAGTATATTTCTTATAAATGTATTTTCCGCCACCATTGAATTTCCAAAATGGCTCTATTCCTAGTCTATCAATCGCTTTTCTAATAGTTTTCGTAGAAGACTTTAGTATATCTGCTATTTCCCGTATTGATAATCCTGACTGTGAAAGTTCAATTAATCTCTGGTCCCACAGTTCTTGATAAGCATCAATATTACTTTCATTTTCATCATTAAAGCCAAGTTTTGTATTAAATAATTCAACGACAGGTATTTCAAGAAATCTCGTTAATAGCAAATATCTTATTGCGTAGGTTGTTCTATCATTTTTTTTCTTACCATATCAGATAGCCAGCCTCCACTTTTATCAGGTAGAGAAGACTGAACAAGTTTAAGATATTCATAGCCATAAACTCTATAAAATCTTCTTTTAATTTCTTCTGGTGAATATAATTGTTCATCCTTGCATAACCTTTTTCAATTAATTTTGCCCGGAATTGATTCTTAAACCAATCAGGTTCTTTAAAGCCAAAGTGATTGTTTAAAAGTATTTCTGCATCCTCTGCCATCCAAAGCATCTTTTCCATTAAATCGCTAGGAAAACTTATTTCTTTTTCTACTATACAATTCGCATGAGTAGCGCTAATAAATCTTTGTCTATTTCCTCCCCTTATAAGTTCCGTACTATTATACAGGGGTATTTTATGTTTTGCACATACAAATACCCCTGTAATTTGATGGCTTCTATGCCAGTATGGTTCTCCAAATCTTTCTATATCCTCTTTAAAACACTCAGGACAAAATCGAAAGTACCGATTTAAAGTAACGGAACTCGTAACAAGACCCAAACTCATGTAAGAAACAGCACCTTCACCATTTCTCATAGTTTTAATTATTTTGTTAGCACGTTCCTCTGGAATAAATGCTGCAAGAAAAGGAAATAAGGTATGTTTATAGATAAAATATTCTGCTGTATACTTTGAGTTTGCAGGCATATTTTCAATTAATGCATCTAATTGTGTAGGCAATTCCATAGTTGCTATACAATTCCTTGTACCAAATAAGTCTTCAAAATTATGTATTTCTTTTATATTACCACTTCGCATACAGTATCGTGCCAGCGTACTATATAATATTTCATCTGGATAAGGTGTTGGAAAAAAAGTTCACGATACCACTTCCTTAGAAAAAAATGTCATCCTCAAAACTAATGATATATCCTGATTCTTTTATAGCCTCATAAGCACTTTTATTATCCTTTTTGCCCTGCTCAACAATAGTTCGGATATCAAGTAAGTTTAATGCCTTCTGTTTTTTTTCTTTTTTTTCTCTCTGCTTGTTTCTTAATCCTATCATTTTCAATCTTTGCTGTAGCAACTTCTATTATCTTTTCTGCATTTATATTCTGATTTTGCGAAAGTATAGTATCAATTATTTTTTTGAGCCTTCTTAGCATTCACGCCTAAATCAACAAGTTTTATTAAAACCTCCTTTTTCTGCTCAATCAGATTTTCCTGCTTCATTTTGTTCTGTTTTTTTTCTTTATCTCCTTTGCCCGCAAATCCAGGCTGATAGATTCTTTAGTTCGGGTTAAATAATCAGTATAGTTGATATCCCCCCCTACATATATATCTTCGTACTTAATAATCTCTCTCAGATTATTCGTTTTCAATGCAGTAATCATTGGCTGAATCAGTTTTAAATTCTCTTTTGCCACCTTTTTATAACATATGGAGTTATCTCTTCCTTTCCCGATGAAATAGCATGGGCTTGAGCAATGACATATACCTTTTTAATAAATCAGGTATTCCCTGAGTTTCTTCATATAAAACACTGCTTAATTCAGGGGTAAGAGGAGTTTCTTTTCTCGTCCACTGGTAGTGCCATATTGAATTAACTAATAAATCCCATACCTCGCCCTTTGGAATCTTATCGCATACCATATCACCATCAAGACCAGACCCCCTTCGTGCTTTCCTAAAATCCCCTTGGAGTACCTTTACAGCCTTCGGAGTTCCTACTAAAACGACTGGCACTCCTACATTATTTATAAGGTTTACAAAGAAATTTAACATTTTTTTTCACTTCCGCCAGACCTCGCCAAACTCAAATGTTGTATCTCATCAATCACTAAAATTCCTAGAGCACAATTTCTTGCCACCTGATTCATCACTGTCATCATGGCGTCCGTTGTTGCCCGTGTTCTCATCATCTTTTGATAGTAGTTAGTTCCCAATAGCCTGTCTATTTCTAAAAAAAATTCATATAAAAGTCCCTTAATTGACCCATCGTGAGGACATTCCAGTTTCGCCCACACCACTTGACACGTAGAAAATGGCATGTTTTGATATTCAGAGTGTACAATTACTTGAGGATATAAACTTAGTATTCTATTAAGAGAGGAAGTCTTTCCCAAACCTGATATTCCTATCAAAGTAAACCCTAGTGAATACGAATAATATTCTTTATTATCCATTATGCCGATGGGATTTTTATGATAATCCCTATAAAAATCTTGAGCCAATCTGATGCCAAATGGATTGCGTGAGAGATAACCCTGTCTAATTGAACGAGAAATCTTTCTTTCCAGTTCTATAGTCATAGGAATGGGCTGAAAAACCTGAAATAATCTGTCTATCATATGAATACGGTAGTGGTTGTCTAACTGTCTTTCATTTTTTTTCAAACTTAGGATAAAAAGCCAATTTTTCTATTGCCTCTTGCGTAGAAAGAAGATTAGGAAGGGATTCGATGAATGGATTTCCTCTATAATCTGGAATTACTTGTTCTTTATATTCTGCTTCTACTGCTATACTACCATTGGGTATCATCACTTCTCTCATCTAACATCACCTCTTTCTGTTTTCGAAACAATAGTTGCAAAGTATCATTTTCTCCTGTTTCTGCTTCCTCATCTAAATTGTTTTGATAGTTTTCATCACTATTTCCTAAATCAAAAGCCTCTTCCATCCTTCTTATCATTTTTTCAGCCTTTCTGTTTTCTCGTATATTCTTTACTCTCTGTTTATCGCTTTCTACAATGCTTGTTTCTCTTTTATAATCCTCCTCTGCCTGTTTAACTATATCTTCTATTTCTGAAATTAATTGTGCCTTTGCCTGTGCAACATTATCTTTATTTTTTTTCTCTCTGCATTTTTTTCTACTGCTAGAAGATACTCTATTTCTTCAATTGTCTTTTCCTTGTATCTACTACCTGCATCAGTTAAAAACATTTCTCATATTTTTTTATATTATCATCATAAACATATATGTAATCCATATTCCGTGGGTCATAACTTATCTTTACATTCCATCTTCCTTTTACTCTGGCATCAGTAAACACTCCATTTTTTTAACATAGTCTTTGATGCATAATACATATCCTTATACCTTATCCCTTTAGGAGTTACAGTTGCTGTATCAGCCGGCATCAACGCTAGTTTTATAACATCCTCAGGAACGGTTCTAAGTGTACCGCCCCCCCGGTTTGCAATACCCCAGTTCCAAAGTTCAATTGGGATACATTGAACATTATCTTCAATCATATCTTCATCCCGTTTATAATAATCTAAATGATAATGATTGTTGTGATACAAGACGCATTTAATTAATATCTGTGTAAATTGGTATATATCCAATTTTGCTTTTATCCTATAGTCCTTATCCCCTCGTTCCCTTCCATCTAAATCCACAACACCTGGCAAAAAAAGGCTTTATCCGTTCATTCGTAAGCCCAAAAAAAATCTTTCTACTGCTGATTTAAGGTCAGCCCGATAAGGAGGCGTATTTTTAACTTTTACATTAAGTGTATTTATAAGATTTTCAATATTTCCTCCCTCAAGTTCTCCCCCCCGGTCGGCAGTTATAGACTCTGGTAAATGATGAACCGGCCAATCCTTCTCCTCTATTTCAATACCATACTGCTTGCAAAATTCCACTTTGTCTGTCGTTGCATTTAAAAGTGCCATCATTGCGCCAAGGTATGAACCACTTTCCAAACCTACATAAATTCCACATATCATACGGCTAAATTTATCGATGACAGCGTATATAGCAGGTCTGCCTATTATCCAATTCCGATTAAATCTTGATACCAAATAAACATCTCCCACTTGGCAGTCTATCTCAAATTCCCCCCCTGGTTGAAATACTCCATCAAGGGAACTGCCTATAATAGGTCTGTACCGTTTTTGATACTTTTTATTGCTGTATCTGCTAGTTATCTCTTTTTTTTAAGTCACGTTCTTTATAAAACCAGTATCTAAACTGACCAAATGAAGGGGGGGTTTGTGATTGCGGTTTTAAAATAGGTATCGTTACCCCCCCATTTTCTTCTTTAAATCCATCATTAAAGTATTCCTTTCTCATAAGTTCGTAAGTCAAGGTCAAAGAATTTTTGGCTGTGGTATAGTAATATTTGTTTACTGCAATACGAAAAATTCTTTTAATATCTTCCGTAACATTAATTCCTTCTCCTTTAACACTTTGATTTGCTCTAGGTCTTCCTCTTTTCGCATCTCTAGCCTTTCTCTCTTTACCCTTTGCACCACAGTTTCTGTAGTCTGGCAATAAGGCATTACGGGTTTTTCCCCTTTTCCAATATCGCTTTAAATACTCTAAAATCCAAAATTCACTTATTCCATAATTCTCAGATGCTTTTTTTTATTAACTTCCTTCTAAAAGATGCCTGATAAATATCAGGCTCCTTGTCTACCATATCTTTAACAATATTCCATGCCTTATCCCTAATAACTTTATGCTTTTCGGCTATATCTTCTTCTCTCAACACAACGATATATTTATCTTCCTTGATAATTTCTGCTTTATCCTCTGCTAGTGCAACTTCTATATCTTCAATTCTACGAATATAAGGAACTTTATTTTATTTACATCAATTACATATGCTATTTCATCGTCAATCCACAATAGCCTCTCAATACTTTTATCTCCATTCTCCTCTTGCCATTCAATTAAAGAATTAACCGAATACTTTAACACCTTCATTCACCTCCTTACCGTTCACTTCAGGTATGTATATTGATTTACAGGTTTGATTAATATTTATTGGTCTGTCCATATCCAAACTTATTCTTTTTTTCAGCAATTAGGCGTTTAAATAGAAACAATCCCATTCCCGCATCTAATGTATAATCTCTTTCAAATCCTGATATAATGTTTTTTTATACTCTTTGGCTATCTATAAATCTATATAAAAGAGCATCTAATAAATCAGCCAATTCATCTTCAGAAAAACTATTATCGCTACCAAAGCCCATCACTGAATGAATCCATTCGATGTTTTTCGCCCGAACTGTATTTATATCCTTATTAGTTACAATCCCCCCCAATTTATTCCCTGTGCTTCCCAGTACCTCCGCTCAATTTCAAGTTTCTCAATTGTACTCCTTCTTGATAATTCAGAAGCATATTTAATACTTCTCGCTGCAAAACTCTTTTTACCATCAGAATCTAACAGGGTAATTAAAAATGTCGTAGTTATTATATAAGGTTCTTTCGTTTTCTTATCTACAAACTTATCAATTTTTAAATCAGTAGTATCATCCAGTACCACTTCTAAATCTATAAGGGGGTAGTGCTCCCGAATATCAATTACTTTCTCCTCCCAATCCAATAAGTAGAAATATTTCAATTGCGTATCTGAGAAAAAAATGATGTATTCGCTGCGTTGTCCATCCAAATACTCTTGTTACCCTGCCCATCGAAGGAAAATCCTGAATAGTTAACCACGGTTTATATTCCTTTCCCTCTCCCTGCCCTCTGCCTTCTTTTATCCATTGTTCTATCTTTTTTTGAATCCCACGTTGTATTCCTTTTGCCCACATAAACACCTCCATGTGCCAGGAATTAGAGATTAGGTTATAAGAATTAAGAATTAGTATAATCGCAACATTCTTGATGCCTTAATTCTATCCGTAAATTTAAAAACAAAAAAATGCCACTGACCGCAGGACACCTATACTAGATGTCTGTGTCAATGGCATTTACCATTCTACAGTGTACTTTCATTTTACCATATAACGACTTTATTTTAAACGTAAAATTTTTTTTATTTACAATATTCAATTATTTTATTTACTGTTATTCAGCAGCAAATTGAAGAGTTTATATGAAATAGTAATTGAAATAATGGAAGTATTAGTAGAGTTTATCTATCTATGCCTTTTCATTATTTTACTGAAGCATTCCACCTTCGAATTTATAGTTTTTTTTAAGTAATTCCAATATGTGTTGACTTCATTACTATCAAGCATTCCGAAGATGTCTTCAATCTCATCATAAAAATCCTTGTATGCTTTGCATATAGAAGGCCTCATTTTCCCCCTTAAATGAGGTAGTGTATAATTGCAAAATACTAAATCCCTTATGACAAGAAACTCTGCAATACTTGTTTCTAAAATAACTTCTTTTTGATTATAAGGCTCGGCTGATAGAATATATAATTTAACCATTAACATCTCCGCATTACTGATGTAATCATATATTGCAAAGTTGCTTGCTACTTCTTCATTACTTAATAGTTCAAGGAGTCTATCTACCTGCTGTAATAAAGTAAATAATAATTTTTTTAGGAATCATTATCTGAATGTTTTCTTCATTGAATTTCGAATAAATTTCTTCTGCTTTTGTAAACATATTATAAGCCCTCCTTATCATTATAAAATTCCTATTTTTAAATCTCATATAATATAAAGAGGGCTATATACTAGTCTCAAGTTTTATAACCAAATTTGGAATACAATTTTAATTCCCTTCCAGCAGATACCCATATTTTCATTATTTCAAATCAAGTTGAATTTGCTCAGGTCTTCCTTTAAATCTTCAATCCTTTTATAGTAACAATCTATATATGCAATGTCATCATTATTCTCTGTACAAAGATTTGCTCTATAAAATATATCCAACCTACCATCAAAACCTTTATCAACTTGCACATTATTTAATTCAAAAGTCTCTAATACAGTAAAATTACCCAAAATCATCACATCTCTCATTAAAATCACTCCATTCAGTTTTGGTTTAGATGTATTATATAAGCATTATCCTGTAAAGCAACTTTTCGGAGTGATTTTATAAACTTCTTATTCCGAGCAGAAAACTCTTATCGGCAAATATCCTTGATTAACACAGAAATCATCAGTTGCTGCAAGAATGTTAGAAATTTTTTCACTTAAACCAGACTTGGAGATACCTGGCTGTACTAATATTATCTCAAATTCAAACATTTTTGTTTCTCCTGAAGCCAGAACCCCCCCTAAAAACCTATCATAACTATCTCGTACATAATTTTTAGGATTATCATTAGCCTTTTCATGTGTATTCATTCTGTTTCTAAGTTTCCTCTTTAATTTGTTTAAATCTGTCCACATTGATGACTTAATGACTTGTCCGCATATTTCATATACGTCTCCTACCCTATCTCCTGCTTTCTTGTCTCCTGAACGTTTACAGTGATAAAACTGAATAACAACACGATTATCATACTCTTTAGCAGTAATAAAATCTGCTATCTCACCTGTTCCGTGGTCATAGTATAAAAAAATCAAAATTTCTATCTGATAAATACTTATTTAGAAAATCATGTATAGATATCTTCCCATCACTTGCTTCTCCAAATTCACATTGTATATCTACTCCGTTCTCTTCCCATTCTATTGGTTCCAAAGCATCTTCATCTATCAATATCAAATCATCATAATTCTTTCTATAGTATTCATGACCAATCAATGAAGAAAAATCACTAAAGTATAGTACCAAAGGATTTGCATTTAAATAATCCAACAAAGATATATCACTATATTGCCTCTTAATGAATATACTCCTTGCTAAACTATCTTCACTTTTAAAAAGCCTATCGTTTTCTAAAGAAAAATGAACATTGAACTCAATATCGTAATATCTAAAAACTATCTCTACTATTCCTTCATATCTATCTTTTACCTCCAACTCTAAATCCAATAACTGAATATTATCAAAATCAATACTACTATTTTTTTATACTTATTATCGGTGGGTTTTTGTATGTTTCGTTATTCCAATCCAATGAAATAATATATTTATCTGGTATGGTATTGACTTCTTCACTAACTGGAATAAAATCCAAAGGTGAATTTGTTAGTGTAGTGCCCTTACTAGTAATCTTATTTGCAATATCATTACACCACTTTATAAATTGTGGTATGGTTAAATAACTATTGCTCCATACCTTTGAACCACTGCTATATCCTATAGTTACTTCACCAGTATCATCAGTACCCTTACCAAAACAATGACCTCTATGAAAAAGTCTTCCATCCGATTTTCTAATTGCTTTTTGTGCACTAGGGCCAGTAATTATTCTATAAGACTCTGTGCTGCTTGTTTGTATACTATTTCTCATGCCTATATTAAAAAATTCTGGGTTTTTTTTAAATTTGTCAAAACTCTGTTTATTTTACTTAATGATAATTTTCTTTTGGTAACACCTGAAAATTGCTCTGCTAGGCTTTCATAAATATCTTCATTTCTCCTTGTTGAATGAATAAACAATAATTTACTATTCTCATGAAAATATAATATAAATAATTCATACTGTATTTTTTTTGAAACATATTAAGTCTTGTCCATTTAGGATTAACTATCTCTTTAGCAATTAATACAACCATTGAATATTCTTTACTGATATGCTTATTCACTAATAACAAACCACTAGGCAGAACAACTTCTGTATCTATATTAAAAGCATCTACGGAATATATTAGAACATGTGCGAATGGCACCAAAGAAGCCAATGATAAATCTTTTGTTTCATCATCTCTATTTAAAATGCAATTGAAAGTACTCAAAGTCTGCTTGTTTTCCACTTCTTCTTCTATTCTACTTTCGCTTAAATTTATAATAATTTCTTGCCAGACAGCCCCTTCTTCATATATTTTTTTCCCTTTCAATTTCAATTTCAGATGGTATGGCAATAAATTTTGCGACTCCAAGATTAGGTGCATTTGTTCTTGCAAATCTCCCAATAAATTGTAATGTAACTTCAAGAGATTTATGAGGTGAATGAATCGCAGCAATTTTTAGTTTAGGAAAGTTAAAACCTTCTCCAAGCATATTAACACATATTATCCCATCTAATTCCCCCCCATTATTAAGTTTTTTTTAATAACACTTTTAACATGACGATATGAATGGTCACTATTAATAATCTTTAATCTTAATGATGTATTTTCAGCATATATTTTTTCTAGTTCCTTTGCTCTTTTATTTCTATCTGTTCTTACCATTAAACAGTGTTCAAAACCAGCATTTTTATCTTCAATAAACACTTCTTCTGCCTTTTTGGCAATAGCAATATCTTCCGAACCTTCTATATCTACTACTGGAATATATTCAATCTTACCAAAAATCCCATCTTTGTAGGCATCTGATATTGAATAATTATATATAAATTTTCCTTTAATTTCTTTTTTTTATCTCTTCGAAATGGTGTAGCAGTAAACAGTATTTTCTTTGCTTCCGGAAATGCTTCAATTATTTCATTCCATGTTGCGGCCGGACTATGATGAGCCTCATCAATTAATATTAAGTCAAATATATCATCAGGGGAGCAGGAATATCATCTATAGCAGGACTGATACTCATTGGTGTAGCAACAACAACATCAAAATTTCTTAATCCCATCCACGCTTCTTCTGTTAATATTTTATTTTTAATTCATAAACTTTTGGCTTATCATCGACATTCGTCAATGCACCTACATCTAATAATGTCTGTAATTCTTTAAACTCTTCTTGAATTTGACTTCTAACTAGTCGACTTGGTGTCAATACTAAAACCCTTTTAGCCATTAAAACAAATGCTGATAACATCAAAATAGCAGTTTTTCCTGAACCAGTGGGCATTGTAATAATCGCAGGATAATTGCTATTAGTAAAATGTGATGCTATGGCATGTATTGCTCCAAGTTGACATTTCCTTAAACCTTTTTTTTCTCCTCAGTTTCACGAGGATATCGGACCGCATCATAGTAATTTGAAAAATAACTCATTTTCTCACCACCATTTCTTGTATATTTCACTTATATAAATTATAAGACAACTTGCATAATTTTCCCACAAAATTTGGCAACAAAACTATTTAATGATTCTTTTTAATGTTTTACCTGATATAAATTTTTTTTCAAATCTTTTCGTTTTTTTTCATAAGATATGGCCATTAGTATATAGAAAGAAAAAATTCGTACATATTTGAATCATATAGCGAAAATATATCTTTAAACTTTAAAATCTTAATGTCTTAAAAATAAACAAATTTATATATAACTTTATATATAACTATTGGAACAATTAATATACATTAAATAACCTTTATATATCTGAAACGGGCAACAAGAATTCTTTGCCTAATGATGAGGTAATTACATAAAACCATAATCTTATAAATATAAAAATAAATTTTTTTTAAAAAAAGTTTGGCTCATAATTTGCATATTGTCATTGTTATAGTTAAAATCCTTTCAAAAATTATTTGAAAGGATTGAATATATTATGTTTACTTTTAGGCTAAACTTAAAAACCAAGAAAATCTATGACGATATGCTAAAACTCTATAACGAGCATTTTAATACAAAATTTACTATTGCCTCTATTCTTCCTTATGCTGTAGAACACTTCTTAAATCATGGAAATACAAATTACTTAAAGCACTATAATCTGATAAAAAAATTATTATGACCAGGAATTTATGTTGGAGAAAGAACTTTATATACAGATAAAAAAAACTACAAAACAATGATATTACCCTTCAAGATATCTTAAATTTTGCCTTAAATCTGTACATTATACCCTTTAAGGCTAAATTCATAAAAGAAACAATAAATCTAAACAGAATGCTACTAATTTTAAACCATTTGGTTTTATAACTAACGGGTACAAGATTAAG
>JMBV01000390.1_pt1 | contig 14412 bp, 20 predicted proteins | sample 616531 | NCBI WGS metagenome assembly JMBV01 (sample SAMN02727904, study PRJNA239997) | anaerobic digester metagenome | biome: anaerobic digester; isolation source: mesophilic anaerobic digester inoculated with municipal waste water sludge... | place: Germany: Bielefeld University, CeBiTec ... | reverse complement strand
CACGCTTATTTCATTGATTTTAAATACTTTAACATTTTATGTCAAAAGAAAGGAAGAAACACACGATTAAGGATCGTATTAAGTACATCAAGTTACTGGAGGAAGGATATGTATATACTTTTTCGTTAAAAAAAGGTTGAAAATCCCAGGAACCAGCCCCTAGGATAATGAGAGTTAGTGTGTTGTGCCAGATCGTAGTTCAGCGTAATGTGGGAACGACCCAGCCTCAGGCCTCCCCCCCTACCTGCAATGAAGGCACAAAACCGCTACTTTTGGTCACCTAACCCGTTATTTCGTCGGTTTGGTTCGCCCACAAATGGTTTATTTCAGGCTGGGCCAACAGAGCCATAAACCTCGCCGCACTTTCCTCGCCGGATAAAAATATCCAAACCAATATGCTCCTCTTACGACAAGATTTAATCTAAATGGTTTAACGGATTTATGATTTCCCTCGCCAGCTTATACACATCGTTTCCCCGACAGTCTATCGCAACAACCACGGGAAGTTCTTTCACTGTTAACCGGCGAACAGCCTCCGTACCCAACTCTTCAAAAGCGATAACCTCTGCACTTTCCACGCATTTTGCCATAAGGGCGGCGGCGCCACCGATTGCAGCAAAATAAACGCCTGTGTATTGTTTCATGGCATCTACCACTTGGGCACTGCGTGTTCCTTTACCGATCATCACCTTGAGGCCGTGGGCAATGAGGGTGGGCGAATAAGCGTCCATCCGCTCACCGGTAGTGGGGGGGCCTACCGATCCTATGGGCTTGCCCGGTTTGGCAGGAGCCGGGCCGGCATAGTAAACGGCCTGCCCTTCAATATCAAAAGGCATCGGCTCACCCTGGCGGATCATCTCGCACAATCGTCTGTGCGCCTCATCGCGGGCTGTATAAACAGTTCCCGAAATGTAGACCATATCGCCCGTTTTCAACGAACGGATGGTTTCGTCGGAAAAGGGGGCACAAAGAATTTTTTTTATCCATAATACGTTTTTGTTGGCTTCTGTTCACAAACTTCCCTCCGCATGCCGGGTGGCGTGGCAGCCGATATTTACCGAAACCGGAAGCCCGGCGATATGGGTAGCATAGGTCAGTATATTTACCCCCCCGAGTGCGGTTGTGGTTCCTCCGAAACCGGCAGGGCCTATTCCCATCTTATTGATTTCTGAAAGCAATTCTGCTTCCAAAGCGGCAAGTGCGGAATCGGGGGGGTTTTGTGTATCCAGCGGCCGCAACAACGCTTTCTTGCTTAAATAAGCCGCCCGTTCCATCGTCCCGCCAATGCCCACACCCACGATAATGGGCGGGCAGGGATTCCCTCCGGCAGCCGAAACAGTCTCCAGTACAAATCGCTTCACGCCTTCAACGCCTTCGCTTGGTGTGAGCATTTTTAATGCACTTTTGTTTTCGCTGCCAAACCCTTTGGGAGAAACAGTTATATGAAAAACATCACCGGGGGGGACGATTTCGTAATGAATAACGGCCGGTGTATTGTCCCGGGTATTTTCGCGGTGGAGCGGGTCTTTCACTACCGATTTGCGCAGGTATCCTTTTTCGTATCCCTGCCGTACACCCTGGTTAATGGCATCTTCGATGAATCCACCCGTAACCTGCACGTTTTGCCCTATGCGTACAAAAACGACGGTCATTCCCGTGTCCTGGCACATCGGGCTGCTCTCTTCCCGGGCAACACGGGCATTTTCAATGAGCGTGCCCAGAATTTCTTTCCCTAAGGGCGACGTTTCGGTTTGCAGGCAGCTTTTAAGTTTGCTGTTTATGTCTCCGGTAAGCACACAGCAAGCTTCAATGCATAGTTGTTCAACCAGACTGGTGATTGCAGGTGCGGATATTTTTCTTGTCATGCTATTGTTCACTATTGTCACCGCCACATTTCCGGGTAAGGAAATATTGTGTATTGCGGTTGTCGAGGTTGTCGGTCTGTTTGTCAATCAATCCGACCAGACAGTGGGTATTGGTTTTGTGTCAAATATAAAACGCTTGACCAGCGAAAATCGGTAATATCCGATGTGTTTCTCACATGAAGCCGTGAGCCGTCGCACGGGATAACTTTATCTCCCAGTTTAATGTGGGCTTCGTCAAAATAAGATACATCGAGATGCCTGGCCAGGCGTTCTTTTACTTTCTGCTCCAGCTCGTCGAGGTTGATTTCGGGTTTCTCCTTGAATTTCAGTACAAAGCCGTTGCGCACGTCGGATGAGAAATATCTATTTTCGGCAATCCCGTATTCATCTTCCAAAGTCTGCATCGTAACATCTTCGGCTGTATGAGCCATTTTGCGGAATTTAAGCGAAGTGTGCACAATTTGATAAATACTTTCGGGAAGCGGCCCAAAAACACTGGGGGCGCGACACAATAATCTCTTCCCCGATTCCCAGTATAATGTCGGCATTTCTTCCCAGTGCCGGATAGAGGAGATTAAAATGCTCCACGATAACCCTCCGTTTGTGGGCCAGCAGGTCCTGCACCCATGCTACAATTTCAAACATTTGTGTAAAAGCGGTTTGGAAACGCATGTCGATATGAAAGGTGGTAGAATCGTGCCTATCCTCGGAAAGCGAGCGTACCTGCATTATTTTTCGGGAATTGATAACATCATCGTCGTTCGCCAGTTCCAATCCGGGAAACATTCCTTTGATAAGCGATGATTTCCCCCCCGAGCCGGCATCGCCCACGATGCCTATCAGCCGGTCGTTGTACGAAAGATGCCGTTGAGCAATCTGCTCGCCCAGAAACATCAACCGTTCTTTTCCGCGCGGCGCAAAATATTGCGACGACACCATGTATTCCTGAATCAGTGTACGCATGAAACCGGGGATTTGAAGTTTATAATTCGAACGTCATATTCATCAACGGCGCATGCTGTTGCGCTCCGTACACATCGGTCTCACCCAATGCCCCGGAAGGGATGGGACGAACAACCGTGATTTTCACCGCCTTGGCCGGATCGAAGTGCACCAGGCTGATAATCTGCGATTCGGGAATTCGGTAAAGGAGAGCGAACATTTGCGCGGTAAACACTTTTGCCGATTTCACCTTCTGATACATGTCTACCTCCTTGAAAATAATGTCGAACGTGAGTTCGTAAGGACCTGAATTCTTGCTCCGGATAACGGAAGCTACGTCGGTTAGGTTGTATTTCATTTCGTTTGAAGTTTAAAATTGAACATACTCGATCGGGAAAAGTTTTTTTTGGGGTCTTCCACTTTCATTAAATGGTACACATTGAACTCGTATACCTCGCCCATCTTGCAATCGGACGGCGAAAACGGGAACGCCAGGTTTCCGGCAGTGGCTATCCGGCCTTCGTAACCAAAGTGCAGCATAGTACTGCGTGCGAACCCGCAAATGGTATCGGCTTGCTCTTGAGTGGGTGCGACAGCTTCGATGATGATAAGAAGCTCGTCGCCGGTACGTTGTGGCGCATCGGGGAACATGCCCATGACCCCCCCGTTTCGTCCGTAAATCTTGAAATCTAGGAAGAAGTCGGTAATTCCGTATGTTTCAAAATTGTTTTGCACGCGTTCTTTTACGCTTTGGGTAATGCTGTCGATTTTCGAAATCATAATCGGATCTTTCACCCCCCCTGCACACGAAATAGTTCTGTATCCCACACGCTTAACCCCCCCTTCCAGTTTCACAAAATACTCCTCGGTCGGCACAAAACGACTTCCGCTTACGCGTACTTTATTGTCGTCTATCTGCTCGAATTTTGATTCGTGCAAATTGATGGCTCCCCCCCGGCCCGTAGAACATAGGGATTGGTTTTTTTCGTACAGCGTGTGTGCAGCTACCGATAGCGTGGTGCATTTACGCAGGGGGGGCGAGAGCGGTTCGAGAACGAAATTGTCTTCGTGCAAATAACCGAACATACAATCACTCCCGCTACCGGGCAAGGCGGCAATGGCAGCGCACTCCAAGATTTTACCCAGATGAATGGCCAATCCTTTGTTGAAACCGTTTTTAATGGCGAGCGCCGAAAAAAACCGACGGGTCGTAGCTACGTCCGGCAAGTATAACATTGGCTCCGTTCTCCAAGGCTTCAATGAACGGCTCTTCGCCCATCTGGGCTACGATATGCACCGATTCGTCCACATCGGCTCCGGTTATTTCGGGAGCCGGATAAAGCGGCGAAATGTTCCCTTTGCGCAGGTTCTCTTTTACAAATTCCTTATCGAACTCCGATTGTATAATGGCGAGTTTAAACGACAACCTTTTCTCTCGGGCGATCTCCTTCACGATATCCAAGGCAAACTCCACGTGAGGACGCGCACCCGAACCGCCGGCCGTACCTACGATAACCGGAATTCCGGCTTTCAGTGCGGCAGGTATCATAATCTCAAGGTCACGTTTCACCGAATTCCGGTCTGTAAACGATTTCCCTGCACCTAGGTAATAGGGGCCCGGATCGGTTGACCCAGCATCTACCGCAATAACGTGCGGTTTGCGTTTCATTCCTTCCACAAACGATTCCATCGGAAATCCGTATCCAAGGATAGCAGTGGGCGAAAGTATTCTAAGTTCTTTCATTTTTTTTCAGCTTTTAGTAATTTTTGGGTGAATTAAGGGTTAAGTGCCAGTATCCGGCTCATTTCGTTGTAAACGATCATATACCCTTCATCCACTCCCATACCGGGTTTGGCAAGGTATTGAACAGGTGAAGTAGCCATGGCAATGTGTGCTCCAATTTCGGCGGAACGGTTGGTTTCGTTGCAGGTTCCGCCCAGGTAGGCGCCCATATGGTGTTGCTTGCAATACAGCACAGCCTCTATGCTGTTGTTGATTCCGCCCAGATCGGGCGTTTTGATTTGCGCCATGTGTCCAGCTTTGTTTTCGGAGAAGTCGATGACATCCTGGAGCGTGTTACACCACTCGTCGGCAACAATCTCTGCCGTAATTCCCATTTTTCCATCTTCTGGCGGATAATGCGGAGCGCGTCGATCTGAGCCGCTTTCTCTCCCATATCCACCGGGCCTTCGACGCGCAGGTGAAACGGTTTTGCTATTTCTGCCAGCTCGCCCACATAACGGGCAATGGCTTCGAAATTGTTATCGAAGACAATACCCAATGTTCCGTAAACGTCTATGTGGATAACCGGATTGTAGCTGTCGAAAGGCTTCAGCTTCAGGATTCGCTCCCTGAGCCACTGGATATACGCTTTGATTTTCTCCCTTCAGGCCCACTTTGGTCTCTACGTGGTTGAAAGCGCATGAGGCAACACATCGGCAGCTTTCATAATCATTTTATCGGCATTGAGGTAACGGTCGTCTCCCGACTGTGAAAAAAACAGGAATAAGGGTTTTCGATATTTCCGTTCCGTATTCATCGGCAATCACCTGCGCCATCAGCTTCCCTTTGCTTTTTGCTACGGCATCCAAACAGGCCTGCGTGACCCCCCCATAGCGGATAGCTGTATGGTAAATTTTCCCAGTAGATGGACTGATGGCTTTATCCACGCGATCTGCCATTTCACGGAAAGTAGTGACCTCTTTGCCTACATAAAGCGGCGCAATTTCTTTTTCGATAATGGGAATGAAGTTTCCGGCAAGGAAAAGCGGATCGCGGCCACCGGCCCCGAATATTGGACAGCAGCACAGTCACCGTGTGCGAAAGCACCGTTTTCGAGCACAAAAATAACCGAGACGGACTCCCCGGCCTGACGCACCGCGGTGAATCCCTGTGTTACGGGCGCGCCTTCATAAAATGCCCCGTCGTTTTTTTGCTCCTTGCTTGATGGCTTTCTGGTCATCGAAGAAGAAGCCTGTTTTCCCGGGTGCACAGATAAGTTTTGTAATTTTCATATTTTTTTGAAACTGTTAGACATTAGACAGATAGGCATAAGGGTTTTAGCCTTTAGTAATTAGTAATTAGTAATTTATTTCGGCCTTCCAACAAGAAACCCTTTGCCGATGGCATACACGTCATCGATAACCATCTGGAAACTGACGGCCCGTTTTTCGTACCGGGCACGTTCTTCGAGTTTCTGACGGTGGAAATCGATCAGGTCTTGCGTAAACGGCATATTGCCGGTTTCGAGAAAACGGACGGCTCCCACGTTATCGCGTGCGGGCATAACTTTTCCAGCATTGTAACGGTTTGGCGCAAACGGGATATCAATAACTCCGGCTTCGAATGCGGCGACCGTACCCACAGCATAGTCGCCTTTACCCAATTCCTCCACTTTTTCAAGGATGCAGCGCATCTCCTTCATGATGATCTCGCTTTCTGACACAACAGCCGGAATAGAGCGGAAGTCCTGGTCCTTAAGCATCGATACCAACTGTTTTGTAGCCCGCAATCCTGCGGCATTAGCTTCTTTGGTGGGTACTCCCATGGCTTCGTGCGGCGTCTTCACAATCACCTTGGTCGCTTTGGCCAGCACTGCAGCGGCAGCACCCCACGAAATTACCCCGAAAGCTTGGCCTCATCCTGTGGAAATCCGCCCATCCATTGATGGAAAACGGTAGTGACGCGCACATCGTTGAACCCGAATTTATCGAGGTACTCGCGTGTTAGGATATTCAGCGAACGGATGGCGGCGACATCCTGAATAAGGTTCCCACACTGCCCGTAACCTACTGTAATATCTTTCACCCCCTGGGTGGCGGCAAGCAATGATTCGATGATGGCCACCGAGTTGGATATGCAGGGTGATATAAGTGTTCCCGTAAGAGGTCCGAACGGCTCGCGGTTGATCGACACACCCGCCTCTTCATAGAGCCCGACAAGCCTGTCGGTATATTGCCAGTACGCAATGGTTTTTTTTCAATCGAATGATTTTTAGAATAGGGTATGTTGTAGGAAATTCCACCACCTTCGAACGAGGTAAACCCGCCGGCAATACTGATTTCAGTAAGCAACCGGGCATCGGGAGTACCGTGGCGGACCTGAACCGGATTTTGAGCGATGAGGTAACCTTGCGACATATATCAACTCCGTAGTTCACGATAGGGAAGCCGTTCAACATGGAACGTCCGGTTTCTTTGCTTTTCTCAATTCCCGTTTCGGCTTCGTTGTAGCGGTTTAAGCGTGTGTAGCTGTCCACGGTTGTAGGGAGCAGGTCGGCTTCACCTTCATTCTCAAGAAACCTGAGCAACTTAATGTGCTCCTCGTAAAGCGCTACTCCTGCACGGGGGGGCTGAATGAGTGTGACGTTTTGCCCGGCAGCTTTTGCCAGCTTCAAGCCAAAACGTTTTGCTTGTGGAATAGACCGTTGATAGGCTACGGCTTCGTCGAAATCGACACTTTTACCCGTTTGCCAGTGTCCGAGAATTTCTTTTCGCTCGGCAAAGAAAGCATCGTTTGAGAGTTTTTTTATTGGTAATTTCCATTATGAGTTATTTGTTATCAGTTATGTGGTAGTTGTCAGATCTATTGTCTCTTTTTTTCATCAACTCTAACGCCAGATCTGGATAAGCTGAGCCGAGCAATCCCATAGACGCAAAAATATATTTTTATCGATTAAATAACCGGGCTGTTCGGGTTTGGCAAACACGAAATCGTCCGGTTGCCGTTTTGCTCCTTCCAGAATAGCCTGTGGTTCACTGGCATTGATAACAACACCTCCGATACCGATAATAAACGGCACAGCGGAAAGATCTTTCCCAGTGAGAGTATACACCTGCCCGAAGGGTGTATATACTGGGTGGTAGGTCCCTGCGTGCCGTTCCACGGCAATTTTTACGGCATTACGTGCTATCAACTCCTCAATCTTCTGTTCCCGGGATTCAGCTTCAACCAACAAGCCAGGATGCTGCGTACAGGTTTTACCCAATCAATCACCTCTGACCTGTCGATGCTTAATTCTTCCGAAAAGGTATCCAGATCCAGCTCTTCCACCAGCGACGCAAGGCTGTAGCGCATTCCCAGATCGCCCTCAACGGTACGTTTGCTAACCGGCTCAGGGAGCCCTTTCAAGGTGACGTTTTCGAGGGTGGGCCTGCCATCGGAAATGGAGTAAACATCCGTAGTTGCCCCCCCGCCGATATCCACTGCCAGCAAATCGCCTAAACCCGGTGTGTTTTTAGTGCCTTTGCTCAACAACTCACAGGCATTCAACACCGCTAATGGTGTAGGAATTATATCAGTTTTGCACATTCTCTGAATACCGCCAAGTCCTTTGGCTTCGATAATGCGGCTGATAAAGAGTTCTTTTATTTTTCTCCTGGCAGGTTCGATGTTTAACTTGTTGAACTCAGGCATAACATTTTCGGTTATTACAAACGGTTTTCCCGAAGCCCTGAAAATCTCTTCCAGCTCAAACGATGCGCATTTGTTGCCTGCAACAACAACGGTGAACGGACAATCGATCTGACATAACCGGCGCGCATTGGTAAGAATCACATCCTTATTTCCGCCATCGGTCCCGCCACAGAGTAACACCAGATCGGGGGGCGGATATCAAAAATTTCTGCCTGTTCCGCCTGCGATATTTCAAAAGCATATGTTTTGACCACTTTTGCTCCCGCACTGGCTGCGGCAAGTTTTGCCGCCTTAGCGGTAAGTTCGGGAACCAACCCCCCCAGTGAAACCATTTTAAGTCCCCCCCGGCAGCGCTGCTGCAACAAAGCAGCTCATCGTAGAGGAACTCTCCGGCATGTTGTCCCAACTTGTTATAAGCAGCCATAAAACCCTCTTTCACGTTGGTGCCGATGGTGGTAAAGGCGGCAGAAGTTGCCACAATCTCCCTCTTAGCGGTATCAATCGCTGTCAGCTTGGTATATGTGCTGCCGATATCTGCAGTGAGAATGTTCATTATTATGCTGCGCGTTATTCAATAGTCATTCGTTTCGTATAGTTCAATTATAATTGGCAGCTTCGTGGAAAAAAAATTAACGAAACTTCGAATTACAGTTGAATTACAAATCGCCCCCCCTGGACAATTACAATAGGATTATATTTTAAGAATTTCTTTTAAATCGGAAATACTTTTTTTTCCACGGCCGTACCCGGAGGATAAACCCGGGTGAACCCCATAGCCAGGAAACGCTTTTCCACCTCATCGAAGTTTTGTTTTCCCACTACCAGGTTTCCCCCCCCTGCCAAAAGCGGAATGTCTTTAAGTCCGGCTTCATCGCATTTTTCGCGCAAACCCTGGCAGTCAATCTCGCCATGCCCGTAGAGCGAAGAGACCAAAATAGCATCGGCATTGGTTTCCAGTGCGGCTTCGATGTATTCTTCCTGCGCAACCATGACACCCAGGTTGACCACTTTAAAACCCGCCTGCTCCAGTGCAAAAGCAAGAATCTTATTGCCTACGGCATGTACATCAGCGCCAATCACTCCGGTTACAATAGTTTTTTTCATTCATACAGTATTTTTCATTAATAGTACGATGCAAAATTAATGCTTTAAAACACATCCACAAAGTTTAAATGAAAATAACTTTTTACTTTACTGACATTACTGACTTATTCAGCCATTGACATGAAGAATTTAGTGAAACAAGTAATGAGTGGCCGATTGTGTGAATATTAGCAGAGAGAAGGAAATCAAAGAGCTTGATGCTGAAATCAAGCTCAAGAGAGCAGAAGCGAAAAAAAATGCCCAGTCTCGAATAAAAAGTAGCGGCACAATGTGAAATAATGGAACTCGAAAAATAGCGTAAAGAGAAGAGGTAATAATTATTTACTTCTAAGAATGAAATTGATGACAAGGAAGAGAACCTGTTGACGGATATTGAAAAGATGCTGAATCAAAAAAACTGTTTAACAATGATGTGTTCACGTCCTATAGAGGGTAATACAAAAGAACATCATCACCAAAGAGATTATTAAATTATTGAAGATATTTGCTGCTATCAGCTACATAAATAAATTATTGAAACGTATTTCATCAATTTGACTGACTGTAAAACTTTTTCTATATCTTTACCATGTTTTATTTATTGAAAGTAAATAACAGGAATAAAACATTTGAGCGAAACTGCAAGGAAGCACTCCTTTCATGTTTTTCAGTCTTTCAGTAGTGAAAAAAAAGTATTGATCCGGTAACGACTTACGATACGAAACTTTGCCTCTAAAACAGACAGCAATGCAAAATAAATTCACTATACAGAAAATGCTTAAAGTTGTCAGCAGGACATCTTTTGTCATTGGTACCATATCATTTTTTTAGCTGTCTTCGAATTGGGCTTTCCGTATGAAAACACATGGGATAATTTTGTTTTTATCTTCTTCAACCTTACGCTTTTAACCGGTTTTTTTATCTATTCTTTTCAGAACTGTTTACAAAACAAATGCATATGGTATTGTAGGGCTTATAACAGATTGGATCTTAATCTTTATCCTTTTTTTACACTCTTGTTTTAAATGCGGTGCGTTATTTTACAACCTCATCTGTGTTTGAGTGGAATAATATGTGGACATATATCGGTTTGTTTATTGTCTTTTTTTTAGAGAAATTTATAATATACGGTTCCGCTTTCGTAACAAGTCGTTTAATCCGGCAATAATTTTCATTGTCAGTTTTATGACAACTATTTTCATAGGGAGCCTTCTGTTGATGCTGCCCAATGCATCTAATAACGATATAGCTTATGTTGATGCGCTATTTACTTCAACCAGCGCTGTATGCGTAACGGGGCTTACGGTTCAAGATACCGGCGTGTACTTTACTCGCTTTGGGCAAGTGGTTATTATGATGTTAATTCAGGTGGGGGGGGATTGGGGGGGATTATGACTTTTACAAATTATTTCAGCCGTTTTTTTACCGGACAGGCTTCGTTTAAAAGTCAGGTGATTATTGCTGAAACAACTGCTGTTGATAAATTTGACAATGCATTTCGTACCCTACGGAATATTATTTTGGTTACTTTCAGTATCGAATCAATCGGGACTTTAATACTTTTTTTTCAACAGGTTCAACAGTTATTCCTGAGTCCGGTGAACGCCTTTTTTTTCGGTTTTCCATGCTGTTTCATCTTTTTGTAATGCAGGATTTTCAACGCTTTCGAATAATTTGTATGAAGAACCTTTCCGTTTCAACTATTCTGTTTTACTCACCCTGGCATTTTTAATTATTTTGGGGGGGGTATAGGATTTCCAATTCTGTTTAATTCGCTTCAGTTTTTGAGGTATAAAACTAAAAGTCTGATTGAAAAATTTTTTCTTAAGAAACGTGATATTTATAAATCGTGGGTACTTAGCCTGAGCACAAAAATTATTCTGACAACTACTTTAGTTTTAATAATTTCAGGGACCATTATTTTATTGTTTTTGGAGTATAGCAATACATTGGCTGAGCATAAGACATTATGGGGAAAATGTGTAACATCGTTTTTTTGGGGGGGCTGTTACACCACGTACTGCCGGATTTAATTCAGTAAACACGGCAGAAATACTAATGCCGACAACTTTGTTTATTGTTTTATTGATGTGGATAGGTGCCTCACCGGCATCTACTGGCGGAGGAATAAAAACTAGCACTTTCGCACTAGCTGTAATAAATGTGGTAAATTTAATACGCGGACGCCGTAGCAATGTGTTTGGCAGAGAAATTAACCAGGGGACAATGAACAAAGCTTTTGCCATCATTTTTCTTTCGCTGTTAGTAATCGGCATTTCTACTCTTGTCATTTTGCTGATTGAACCGCAGCAGAGGGTGATTAATGTTGTTTTTGAAGTAGTATCGGCATACGGAACTGTTGGCCTGAGTAGAGGAATTACTCCAACTCTGGCAGATGCAAGTAAAATTGTTATTGTAATAACTATGTTTCTCGGGCGCGTTACAATGTTTACGTTTTTGATGGCAATTTTTAAACGTTCTTCCGGCTCTTATTACTACTTTCCGAGAGAAGATCTGTTAATAAACTAGTTTTAAAGATAAAAACATATGAAATTCATTATTATAGGATTAGGCCATTTTGGTTCGGCATTGGCCGAAAAACTTACGAATATCGGGCACCAGGTAGTGGCGGTTGATAGCAATATGCGATTGGTGGAACTAATAAAAGATCGCGTTACCCATGCTATTTGTTTGAACTGCAAAGATACGCTGGCAATTAAAAACCTGCCACTTGAAAATGCCGACGTTGCAATAGTTTGTATTGGGTCAAGCGAAGGTGATAACCTAATGACTACGGCTTTACTGAAAAAGATGAACGTTAAACGCATTATTAGCCGCTCAGTATCTCCTTTGCAGGAAAATATTCTGGAAGCTATGGGAATTAATGAGATTATTCGTCCCGAAATTGAGACTGCCGAACGATGGGCATTGAAGTTGTCGGCGACCGCTTATGTTGATCTTTTTGAAGTGACCAAAGATTTTAACATTGTGGAAATGCACGTACCGAAGCGATTGATAGGTAAGTCGTTGAAAGAAATTGAATTTAACAAAAAAAATACAACGTGATTGTGCTTACAAAGCTGAAACAGATAAATGTTATCAATAAATTGGGAGTACCCACTACCATATTAAAAACCGGAGATATTATTACTGCAGAAAGTATTCTTAATCACGATGATGTAATTGTCGTATATGGTCACCGTAAAGATATTCAACGACTGATAGAGTCAAATGACAATTAATTAAACAGTGAGTCTGCTTGAAAAAGTCTCAAATTAGAAGATTTGACATCATAATCACTTGAAAATCAAATATCATATTTTACAAAACGACTTGTTAAAGTGGGCTCAACAGTACTTTCTAATGTTATATATATGCGGAAGTAAGAGCAGACTCATTGCTTATTCACCATCTCTTTTCTGTATTCACTTGGAGATACTCCTTTATAACCTCCTTGGAATTTCTCCCCCCCTTGTTTCTTTAAAAATCCACTAATCTGTTTGGGTGACCAATCGTTGCGAACGTGGCGGAACACTTTCTGTTTGATCCATTCCGGGGGGGTAGCCCTGTTCCCGGGCAGACGCTCCTTCCTCTCATCAGCCATCTCCTGTGCCAAACGCCATGAGTAGCCTCCATTCTTTTTTTTGTTACGTCTTACTTCCCTGGACACCGTGTAAGGGCTGACACCTATCAAGTTTGCAATGGTTTTCCGGGTATCACCATTTTCATACCCAAATAAATTACGTATCTATGTTCCGAAGTTAACCGTTTGTATTTCATAAGCAACATGATAGTTAATTTTAAGGAGACTTCGATCTCCTTTTTTTTATTAAATTATGTTGCCGGTTGACACTCTTTTTGGGGGCGCACCCCTAACCGCTTGGCAACCCCCCCCGCGGTGTTTTTAATGGTTTTGTTTAAAAACCTATATAAAACTTATCGGGAAAGTTGCGTGAATTGAAAGATGAGAATATGCTTATGACATGCGCAGTGGTGAGCAACTGGTTGAACTACTCTTCAGATTGGCAACGCTATTTTGATTACATCAATGTTATGAGTTACGATCACGATTCATTTACATCCACACCGGTACAGCATGCTTCGTATGATCATTTTGTCAGTGATTTGAATTATTGGGTTAACCAATATGGAACACCTAAAACAAAATTATCGGAGGGCTTCCATTCTATGGATACACATGGGACGAAGGAGTGCAACCAGATGCAGTTCGTAGCATTCGTTTTCATGGAGTAATTAGCGCCTTTGACGGGAAATACAATTTGACTGCCACAGATATAGCTGATAAAGATAACGTAAGTAAAACATATTATAACGGCAGAATAACCATTGGCAGAAAATGCATGTATGTCCTGGATAACGACTTTGCGGGAGTAATGATCTGGCAATTGTTTCAAGATGCCTATGAGGATGACCTCCAGTTAATTAAAGTTGTAGGAGAAAATAGGAAGTGAGCGCTTATAGGAATGATACTATTTCATATCTTGAACTGAAAAATACCGATTGTAGTTGGCACAATACTCTTATTTGCGTTTTTTTGATGATAATTATACGTAAAAAGTAAAAGTAGGAACAGTTTATTTTTATATGTTTGTCCTTTATTGAAATATTTCGCTAGTTTGAAGCTGAAGCACGGTTAATTTTGAGTTTTTTTTCAATAATCAATAGGCAGAAGATGTGTTTACTCTTAATATACCGTCGATTGAACTTTTGAGTTATGCTCTGCTAACAAAAAAAAGAAGCGTCTGATGCTTTTCATTGGCGGTTAAAAACAGGATTAAATTCAAGAAAACATATTTGTCCTGAATATGTGAATAGGGATATCTTGATTTAATTGAACGTTGATTTATACAAACAAATACTATGACTACAAGAAGAGGATTTATTAAAAATGTAGCAATCGGAACAGCTGCAGTATCTGTAGGAGGAATATTGCCTGGTTTTAGTGCAAAGAGCTATAAAAACATTGCCGGTGCCAATGATAAAATAAAAATGGGTGCCATAGGTGTAAACTCGCGTGGAAATGCATTGGCAGGAGGTTTCGCAAGGGAAAAAGGGTGTGAGATAGCTTATGTTTGCGACGTAGAT
>JMBV01000389.1_pt1 | contig 14420 bp, 24 predicted proteins | sample 616531 | NCBI WGS metagenome assembly JMBV01 (sample SAMN02727904, study PRJNA239997) | anaerobic digester metagenome | biome: anaerobic digester; isolation source: mesophilic anaerobic digester inoculated with municipal waste water sludge... | place: Germany: Bielefeld University, CeBiTec ... | reverse complement strand
GTTTAAGAGCCGACGCATATAACGAAAGTATTTGGGAAATAAAAAAAAGAGCCACACAAAACAGATTTATCTATTCAGATAAATACTTCCGTTTTGCGTGACTCTTAAGGATTCTTGTTCAATTTATAATTGAATGCTTGTCCAGTTCAGATCATTCAACAAACTCTTGATTTATAACTGTTGTTCTTAAGGGTTCTAGCCCAGTTCAACATCTCTGTATAAACCTCAATCTATTAAATTTTCTTTGAAATATGTAAGTATAGAACTTTGACTTATTCCTGGATTCTGATTCCAGGTTCAAAGTATTTTATCTATGTGGTTCCTAACGGTACAGGCCGAATACAGTCCTCCATAGATTTTTAATTTATGTTCCCATTCTTAAGAGTTCTTTGCTCAGTCCAATGGCTACAACATAAATTTCACAGAAACTCACTTAATATTCCCTATATTTTTTTCTTTTTCTTTATATCCTACTGAGCCTTCAGCTACCATGGATATCTTCTTGTCTGGATGAAAAATAATCATCCCATTGTTAATTTCAATTTCTATGTTTGCCCCCCCACATTTGGAGCATTTAATTTCCATATCATTAAAGCTACTTGTAAAACCACTTTTACATAACTCCTTCCCACAATATGGGCATCCTATAATATATTTTTTTTCTTTTTTTTCATCTGCAATCCTTCTTTTCTTATTGCCTTCTAAGTGGATTAGGGAAAGAAAACTACAGATGAGTTACTAATCTAACACCTACATACCACAGAAGGCTATCATTTTTTTTCTTCATCTTAAATCCTTCTTTTCTAAGTTTATTGTTAGAAATTGACTTAAATCAATTTCTAATTTCTAAACATAATTTTTTTACCATAGAAATTAAACTAGGTCTTTCATAATTTTTACAGCTACCCCTTGAATAGAACAGTTTGCTATTACTATATCTGACATATTCTTATTTTCAGGATGAAGCCTTACGCACTTATTTCCTTTATCAAGATATAATCTTTTTAATGTAGTGCTTCCATCTTCAAGAAGAGCAACAACAATCTGACCTTCATTAGCTTCTTTCTGTTTCCTCACAACTACCAAATCACCATCTTCAATTCCAGCTTCTATCATAGAATTTCCATTGGCTCTAAGGATAAAATAATCTCCCTTATCAAAAAAATTTTACAGGTAAGGATACATAGCTTTCGATATACTCTTCTTCTAAAAGAGGAACTCCACAAGATACTGATCCAAGGACAGCCGCTTGTATCATGTCAGTTTCCATTTTTTTTAATGGTTGGCGTTATGATTTCTTTTCCATTATATTCGAGCATACCTTTTTCATCCATCTCTACAAGATAACGGTATACAGTACCATTATCAGTTTTTACAGCTTTTGCAATTTCTCTGGTAGAAGGAGAAGTCCTATAATGATTTGTGTATTCATTGACAAAATCAATTATTTCTTTCATACGTTTTGGACTTTTTGTTCTCATGTTCTACCTCCTTTCTAATCGCCAACGAACTGTTGGTGATTACTATTATAATGCCTATAGGAAAATATTGCAATAGTTCTTTCAGAAAATATGGTAAATTTTATTTAGGTCTGGCCACAAGCTATGGTAGAATGGTATAATTGATTTGTAGAAATAGGAAATTAAAATATAATTTATCAGGTGATTGTTATGTTTATAGGATTGTTTTTAGGAATATGTTTAACAATATTAGTTCTTTTTATAAAACTTTATAAGAATATTACCCTGTTTTCTTTCAAGACAATGGCATTTGGAATTGACTTTTTTTGTTATCTTATTTTATTCAATTTATTTCTTCCATCCTAATGTCGCCACAAAGCTTGTAGAAGGAAAACTTCAATATTTACTTGATGCAGGTGTTGGAATCCTTGCAGTAATTCTTTATGGACTCTTGATTTTATTCATCAATGATACTTTCCCTAGGGTAAGCAATATACTTAATTTGTTTATAACATTTGTAGGGGTAGGCATAGCAGTACCGTTTACAATAGGACTTCTAACTCCTGTAATTCAGTTCTTCCATCAAAGCTTCACATTTAATGGAGATATTGTTTTGTCCCAGAATCATATGCTTAGTCTTTTTCTAAAATATATGGTTTTTGGAATCATTGCCCTTCCAGTATGGAGATACAGAATGAGCAAGCTTGGGGAATTTTAATATAAATAGGCAAAGAAAAAGCGACTACTCTAAGAGAAATTATTCTTAAAGTAGTCGCTTTTTGTATTTTATATGACTGAAATGTTTAGAAGAAAAAAATATTTTAATATCTTTATAAGCCCCCCCAAAGCCTTGTATACTAATAAAAGTTTTCTTTTGCTTCTGCTCCTGTCAATCAGAAAGCAGAAAGTGTACTAGTTACTAATTACAAATCCATTCTTTTTCTTTTTAGTTATATATAACTAAAATAAAGCCTCGATTTTATTCTGTTTATTACAAATTAAAATTTTGTTGTCTAATCATAGATCTATTTAAAATAGTAAACGTTCTTCTAAAATCAGATTCATTGTTTGCAACATCTCAAGAATCTCACTTTTATCTGTTAACCATTTGCTTTCATCCGGCTTCATACTTGCAATTAATGGCTTTATGGTTTCCCTTGAAATTGCATTATTATAGAAAAACATTTGAAGATTTTCTCTTGCAATCCAATGACTTAACATTATCTCATTCTGAAAGTAACTATAATAGTCTCCTTTTGGAAAACAATTATACAGTGTAGGTGGCATTTGATCGTAATATTTATCATATCTTGTTCCATTTATACCCTGAGATGGCCATTTCATAACATTTGCCCGTGTTTCAGCAAGTTTAGCAAAATGATATAATTCTTTTACTACTTCCTCACTCTTAGGCAAATATGCATCAACATTGTTTTTAATTCTTTTTAAGAATTTATGCGGATCTGGTCCAAATCTATCTTTTTTTATAGAATTTTTCATCTGGATTTAAACAATCCAATACAAATTTTAACGGTGTCCATACAGAAAAATAGTATCAGCACATAGATCACCATTTAAATATATACAATCTAAATCATTGTCTTTCCTTGGTTTCTTGGAGACCATCCAATAATTTATAAAATTGATTATATAATTGTCTGTGTATCTATCCCCCTAAATAACTTTGCATCTTATTTTCAATCATATAAAAAGTCCCTTTCCACTTTATATTTGGGGGGGTACAATAAGCTGCTTACTATATTTCTATAACTATTTAACTTTATTATTGTAATTAGCTCATAGTTTTTGTACATTGTCACTTTGGTAGTAAGTGTCATTTCCAAAATAATATTTACTTTTATTTGAATCAAAGTTTACATTTTCTATATGCGTTTATAATTATTATGAATTTAGTGATTTATACACAACTAAACCTTCTAATATCCCAAGTTTGAAAGTTTAATTCATTAAAGATCATTTTTTTTATTACTTTCACATCATCTTAAATTATTTATAAAACGGTAAAATATTTGTTTCTATTTTGTTTTTACATACTATAGCTACACTATGTCTTGCCCTAGTTACTGCAACATAGAACTTACATTTTATCTCAAAATTGTCCAGTTCCTTATTATTAAACAACCAACCCTCTATCTTTGCTGTCGGATAAATTAGGACATGGTCATAAGTCCCCCCCTTTTGACTCGCCAAAGTTTTTAACTTTATAATTAGGATTCACTTTCTTAGCTCTTGAATATCTGAGTTGAATTGGGTCATGTTCCTCTAGATATTTCGAAACGTCTTTTTCTCTCACCAAGAAAACTCCATTATGTTTAGCGGTTTTAGTGCACAGAGACTTAAAGCTTGGATAATCAGGAAATATACTATTAGCAAAATCACATATAACTTGATTATTACGCCAACTTCCCCCCCTAAGAGTTTCACTATCAATGTCACAAGGTAAATTCTTGCATTCATTAGTAATAAAGTCTTCTATATTTCCATTTGAATATTTTTTTATGTTTATCAGAAAAATGTGTATGATAAGTTACTTGTCTAGGATCTCCTGCCATTTTAATTACTGAATTTGTCCTAAGTAGTAGTTTTATAAATTCTAAATCATATCCCGCTAAATCCTGAACCTCATCAATGAATATATATTTGAATAATGCAGATATTCTATCTATAACTCGTCCATCACTTTTCTCATTACATTTAACTACAAATTTCGAAAGTTTATCAGAATATATCCGATATTCTTTGTTAAAGTAATGTTTATCTATATCCTCTTCTCCATAATATACTGGAAATTTAGCACTTCTATATCTCAATCCAGACTTTTCATTTACCAATAATAATCCTTTTATCTTTTTATTAGTGAGTTTCCCTTGATATGGTTTTGCACCATGTTCAATAAGAAATGAGAACCAAGTCCTAATTGTTACATTTGAAGGTATAACTCCATTATTTAGTTCAAAAATTTCTTCTTTATCTCGTCTTTATTTTCTTCTGTAAAAGTTGTAATTAATACGGTTTCATTGCAGCTAATAGCTTCCTTCACAAAAAGCGTTGTTTTTCCTGCACCTGCAGATGCTATTAAAATTTTGTTTCTCATAAGATTGCCCTCATAATATAATCTGGATATTTTATTTTATCTTTAGAAGAAAATATCTTTAAGGCACAATCAGTTTTGTTAGCTTTCATAAATTTATGTAACTCATTATCACTTTCATACTTAGTTCCGAGTATTGAATTCAATTTCTCTAAGCTATTTGCTCTTAACAAAAGAGGTTCTAAGGTATTATAGTTAAAAGGTTTATCTTTTTTTCCCTAAAGTTAAAGTACCTTCATATACGTTTTCATCATAACAAATTTCAATATTATCTTTCTTATTTTTATTAATATAATTCTTGTATTTTTTTTCTAATGCTTTTACATCACCATCATTATCAGTTACAACCTTAATAGTAAAATCAAGATATTTAGCAATTTCTAAAAATCTCAAAAAAAAGATGTTCCCACAGAAATAACTTCTACTCCATCTTCAATGGGAAGCCTACCATCATGGTTATCCATATATGCTCTCTGAATTATAAGTTCGTCTGAGTCACCTTCTACTAATATCGCTTTTCTACTCAATATAAATCTTAATGTATCGTAACCCGAGATCTTTTCAAAGAAATCTTTTGATTCTAGATCATCAAACCTAATTGTTTTTTTGTTGATTGAGTAATATCAAATTATCCAATCCTAATTTATTAGAAACAAAACTACTATGTGTAGAAATAATAATTTGTTTATCCTCATAATTTTCCTTGATACTTTTTAGTAATTGATTAAGTCTAGTATGACTTATATGGCATTCGGGTTCTTCTATAAGTATAATTGATGATGCTTCCGATCTTTTATTCGATAATGCTAAATCAGTCTTAATTATAGCCTGCTCACCTTTTCCTATAAAATCGAAAGGAATCTTATCAAGTTGAGTTATAAGACTACCATCCCATGTATAACGAGACCCCAAATCAACAGTTAATTCAATTTCTTTATCACTTAACCTTGAGATACCTGTTATTTTGAGTTGATACTTGATATTGATGGATCTTTAGAGAATGTTTCTTTTGCTTTTCTATATGCTTGGGCTACTTTTGTTTTTTTCATCCATATCGAGTATATTTTGTACTATCCTTGAGATATAAATATCTGATCCGTTTTGGAATTTACTGAATCCGACATCTATATACGAAGATTTAAATGGAATACTTCTAGAGGTAAGGGCTTTTCTTGCAAAGGAATACCACTCTACATCATAATATTCAATTGGCAAACTCATTACATCCCCAAGTTCTACCATAGATTCGTATTCCTCATGATACTTTTCATCTAAAGCTATCTTCATAGATATCCCATATGTATTACCCTTTGAATTTTTATCCGTAAACATATCACCCTCTAGTTCTGGAAAGGTATTATCCATATATAATTCAATTAAAATATATGGTGGTTCGGCATATCCCCCATTATTAATATCATTTAAATATTTGTTAATAACTTCATAATTAAATAAGTACTGACTCAAATTACCTCTTATTGGTTTGCCACGAAATATTCCACTAAGTACTAAATGTATAGCTTCTAAAATTGTAGATTTGCCTGCCTCGTTATTTCCAACCAATATATTAATTCCATCATTAAAGTCTAATTCAAACCTCCCACAAATACATTTGAAATTCTCAATTATAATCTTTTTTTTATCATGATTTCCCCCCCCTAATTAAGTTTCCATCCGTTTGAACAAAACCTTTATATTACTAAGCATAGATTATCACAATTTGTATTATTATTTTAACCCTGTAAAAATACCTATTATATTAGTTATTTTCCTATTTATTTCTTCATTTTCAGGATCTATATTTTGTAAATCAATATATTCTTCAAGTGAAGCTTCAAATAGTAACCCATGCACTAAACAATCTGCCAAACAAAGTTTTGTATCAAAACATTCCTTCTGTAATTTAGCTTTATTTGCTATCCATATTGCTCTCATTGAGTCTTTTTCTTTATAAGCAAGTTTAATAAGCTTTTTTGTAATCTTCTTCAGTCAAAGGAGCAATATCATATAACGCTTTTTTTTGAAAATCCAACATCATGTAAGTCAAAGTCATAGGAGTTAATATAATTTATTACATCCTTAACTGAAAAATCTGTAATATCTTTCGAGAAAAATATTCCTGAATGCTTCTCTCTTGGTAAAAGATTATAGGGAATATTACATCCTATATCCATAAATAAAGATGTTTTTCTATAGAAGATATGGATTGATATGAAAATTCATCAGAATAAATTGGATTTAAGGATACAGTCCTCCTAGTATTTAAAAATTTAACATCTTTAGAAATGCCTACAAGAAAATATGACTCATCACCCTCTACTAACCATATTACATCATGATGTTTTTTTTGAACTTTTAAATGGCAGCTTTATATCTTTACCTAAATCTATATAATAATTGCCATCACACGCATATAAGGCTAATAAATATTCCTCTAGTTCCACCCCATTTAATACACAAAAGATTAAATCCTCTTTACAATCTAATGTCATCCTTACTTCCCTATGGGGGGGTATCTCTTCTATTTCATCAAAAAAAACTCTTCCAAGATTCTTTTATGTTTGTTTACATTAGGAAATAAATCTTCCTTCTTCCTAAAATCCTTATTGTGTTCTTTATATTTTTGGTGTAGATATTCATGGTATATTACAGATTTTAGGGTCTCTATACCTATTTTTTTTCATCATTAAGGAATGGACTAATTTCTATTACATTATCCCAGTATCTATACTCTCCAAAAGAATAAAGACGGTTAAAATTTGACCATCTAATATTGGGTTTTATATATTCCTTGTTATCTCCATATTCTTTAATTACTTCATCTAATAAAACTTCAAGATTATAGGTCATCTCTTATCAAGGCTCCATTTTTTTTCTGATACAGAATTAATGTCTATATTATTTATCTTAGAGAAATATAATAAAAATTCCTCTGCTAACTCTTCATCTTCTGTACCTTTTTTTTAATAATGCTAGATCCCTTAGTATTTGTATAGCCTGTTCATCTTCAAAGTACCTGTGTAATCCTGAACTCCACCTAGCCACTTCAGGTTGATTTCATTTGCATGGTAAACCCAGAATAGCATTTTTTTCTGCTTCCTTTGGTGATAGCTTAATCTTATATTTGGATTTAGTAGATACATACCCTTCCTCAAAATTATCTCCTTCATAATTTTCATCCACAAGGAATACTCCAAATATAAATCTATCTCTTTCACTAGAATTTGGTAATCTTGTAGTTAGAACACATAAACTGTTATTTTGCACCTTATTCAACCTCATAGGTTGTCCTGCTCTATCTCCCTTTTGGACTATTCCAGCCATTGCCTTCCATTCCCTTAACATCTGGCTTTCATAACAAACATATCTTCCATCATTATGAATACTATCTAATTCAAAGCGAGAGATTTCTCCCTTTAAGTAAGATAAGCAATCACATTCTTCTGAAGAACACCAGGTTCTTTGTTCTATCTCTATATTGTTTTTAATAATCTCATCACTACAAACTCCATTAAAACCTATTTCTATATTAGACTTACCACCATCACAATAATTGCATTTAAAAGCAATGTTTTCTCTTGGATAAACTTTTATTTTTCTTTCTATTTTCTCATCTTTTGGGGCAACCTTTTTTTTAGATTTTCTTTTTCTTTCCTGGCCATTTCTTGCTTCTTCTCATCTTCTAATCTTTTTATTGCTTCAATCTCTCCTTTAATTTTATTATTAATATCTGTATCTTCTGTAGTTAAATATCCATCAAAAGCATTGGGGGGGTATATAAACTTCTTTTCATCATTGCAAAATTTAACGGTTATATATGAATTCTTTTTAGCTATAATAATTCCATCTCCAAATATCTTATGGCTTACCTTCATATTTATTAAGTCCATTAAAGTGTTCCTCCTTTAATCTTCTATCTAATGTTGGATATCCACCTAGCTCTCTAACATTAAATGCATTTTCTAATGGTAATCGTAAATAATATGTCATCTTTCTTTCCTTCTAGTCTAAGGTTTCATATTCTTCTGATTTTCTTCTTGATTTTTGCTTTTATTTTGCTTTGCTTTCAGGTAAATAATATATTTTCCCATCCCTAGCTATTAGCTGAACATCCTCGGCGTATAAATCACTTGTATCGCAATGATGCATTCCCTCGTAATCAGCAGACTGTGATGTAATCATACTTGCAGTGTTTTGTGCAATTGCTTTATATTTAAGTTCATTTTTGAAAAGACTTGGAATGTAGTGTAAAGCCCCCCCATCAAAACCATCTCTTTTTCTTCTTGCTTCTTCAGTATCAATGTTCAAACGCTTCGTGGTGTCCTTATGCCAATTAGTAAGCCTTTCCTTCGTATCTATAACCTGCTGAGTATAAGTTGGAAGAAGTGCCACACATTGTTCCCTTGAAACCTTGCCAAGATGTAGAGCATATCTGAGTTCTGAAATCTTATACAACACTTCAAGCAATGACTTCTGATACATATACCAATTCTGTATATTTTTAAGTCCTTTTCATAGGCAACATAATCAAGGTCTTTCTTTTTTTGTATATCCAGCAAGTGTTAGGTTAGCCTGTCCGAGAAGTTGAGTGCTTTCTTCTTCGAGACTATCAAGTTGAGCAATTTTACTGAGTCTCAATTCATTGTTTTCGAGAATTTCAACTTGGAAATCCGCTATCTTTTTAACATGAGCAACAAGTGAGAAAACCCTGCTACGATACTCATTATCCTGAAAATCTGAAATCTTAGATATGCCATCGCTAATTTCTCCGAGTTCAGCATTAATCTGTGTCATATAATACTGACCAACAACCATTGAAGCGACTCCCATAGCAGCAGCTGTGGTATTAGCTACAACTGCTGTTCCTTTTTGTGCTTCAACAGCTACTAGGTTTGCATGACCTTTAATCCCATCTGTACCATGATAAATACCACGAACAGCATTTTCCATAGCTTTCGAATCTGTCAACTTCGTACCTACAGGAATTATTGCTCTATATAATACTTCCCCCCCATTGGCTTGTGCTGCCTGGGCTGCATTGTGGGCCACATTCCCCCACCTGCGCTAAACCAGGCACTAGATTATTTACATGAGCTAAGACTTTGCTGTCTGTAATCTCGACAAGCTTATTCTCGGCAAGAATCTCCTCTGCAGGGAGCATTTCCATTTGGATAACTAATTCATTTTGAATATTTTCTGCAATAAACTCCTGCTTGGTTTTTTTCCCCCCCAATAGCATTATCTGTTGTGCTAAGTACAACACCTTGACTCCTTTTAAATTTCAGGACTAATACAATACAAATCACAATTATAACAATCATGAAAATGATAACCCCCCCTATATACTCCATATATTATCACGCCCCCTACCATTCTATCTTTGACTTATAAACCCTTCATATATAGGCTCATATTTATAATGCAGTGCAGCTTCTATAAGTTCTAATGCAAATATTCCTAAATCAGTGTCAAATAATATATCAACCCTATGACAATTCTCCTTTATCCAGTCCCCCCCAATATTAGATTCCGATATACTTTTATTATCAATTGTTTTATCCGATAAAATAGAAGCTGCTAATGTACTTCTAGCTGATTTAGGATTATAATGTTGACTATAAAATCTAGCATTACTTTTTGGACCGGCTTTGCCAATCTTTAAAAACTTATTATCATATAAAAACATATAGATACCCATTTTCCCTTTTGGGAGGGATGTTGGTTTATGTGGAAGACCCAAATCTACTATTTCAAATTTATCCGCACTTATAGGCTTACCTAAAATGGAAGATAACTCTAAAATAATCTCTGCTAAATCTGTATTTAATGCTTTAATGTCCATAATTTTATCCTCCATAACTATGATTGGCTATCAAAATCTTCATCAGTACATTTTCTGACTATCTTCTTCGTTTTATTAATGGGCAAAGGAACTTTCTCTTTCTGAAAATACTCTATCTTTACAACCTTTACCATAGCTAGATTATTATCTTTCCCAGCAGGAACCATAACTAGATCTCCAACTTCGATACTATCATCATCTGTTAAATAGTAATAAGTTTTATAACTATCATCAAAGGTAACGCTGCAATATATGTATTCACCTTTTCGTCTTTTTATCAAATTATAAATAGATGGATCAAGTATTTCCCCTAGCCCATAAAATAATATAAAATCTAAAACAGTCTCTGCAAAGTCTTCCCAATCTTCAGGCAGTCCTTTTTTTTGTCAAATGTTCCTATAATAATTCGCTGACCTTCTTTTTCTAGTTCTATAGTAATTTTATAGCCTTTTATTTCCCTTGGATTTTCAATAACATCTGAAGGATTTCCCTCAATATATTCAAACAAACTATCTCCTTCTAAATCATCGAGAAGATTCTCTACTCCTCCTTGAACTTGAAATTTTCTTGAAACAATGCATCCAGACCCGATATTTTGTATATGTTCAATGGTTTCAGTCTTCCTATCAATTGTTAAACTCTCCTTGTAATCCCAAGTTACATATTCTTCTGATTCACTTATTGATTCTTTAGGTTTTATTTTTGTTACTCTATGATATTCAATAATGATTTTATTCACCTTATCCGGCTTATTGTTCCCATCAAATACATATAAATTTTTATACCTATTTCATCACGAATTAGATCAGATAAGTCTATGCCATCAATTTCAAAATCTGCACAAAGGGAACCCCCCCTGAAGTGGTAGCTCTTTCCATCTGTATTGATTATCTCCATGTTCCAATCGCCAATATCTGTCGCAAAGATTTCAATGTATTCATTACTGAAATATTCACCTACTGCATTTAATATTTTTTTCAGCTACTGGCTTTCCTATATTAAACTCTTTGCTTCTTCCTTTTTCATATTTTTCCATTCCATATCCAAAGTTAAGGGATGAAAATTTTACTTGTCCTTCAGAACTAATTGTTAGGTGTTGTTCTACTTCATCTGTAGGCTCTGGACATGGGCCATAGCAAATATTACTAGATACAATGTGAATAGTCTTTGGTATACCTTTAAATATAAAGGGCCTTTCAGCAGATAATATAACCAATCGATTTAAGGCTAAAATAAACCAAGAGCGATTTTTAAGCTCTAAAATTTCTTCTCCATCGTATGCCCAATGATTGAAATATCTCCATCTTGAATAAATAGCAGAGCCTAGAAGTTCAATATCATTTATATAATCTATAATTTTCTTAAGTTCTCCATAATTATTAACGGCATTACCATATCTTTTAGAAAATGCCTCTCCACTATCCATTTCAAATCCAAGTGCATCACAATCATCTGCCAGGTAATGGTCTACTAATTCTATATAATCAATTTGTTGATTCTTAAATTTATCAAGCCATTTTACTGCAAAATTATGAACTTCTTTCATATCTTTCAATCATCTCACCCCCCCCGCAAATGCTACTTATGATAATTTTAACCTAACAATTCCCTTATCTTTACAGTTAATGTTTCTTTTCTTTTTTTTCATAAAACTCATCAAAGTTTTCTAATTCTAGTGATACATCTTCAGGAATAAATGCTTGTTTTCTAAATTCTTCTTTTTGAGAATCATTCATATCATTATAGTAATCTACAAGCCTCATATCACTTTTACTTGCATTACTCCTACCTTCCAAAGAATGTAGATTAGCTAGCCTGTTACGGTTTCCTCTCCAGTTTCTCCAATCTTCCATAGATACTGCAATAGGCTTATTACCATCAAATCTTTCAAAAGGATGAAGATGATCTTGCTCATATTTGAAATGGCTATTTCTCCAATCCAAACTCAGAAAGTATAAGGCTTCTCCAGCAACTCTGCTACCTTTTTCTTCATTTAAAATATCTTCAATTTTTCCATCTGTTACTCTAAGGTCATTCATTTGGTTAAGCATTTCAACTGATATTTCATAATTGTTTTCATTAATTCTACTCTTCATTTGTTGCAATTTACTTGTCGTTCCAGATTGGAAGTAAGTAAATAAGACTGCTCTTATTAAATAAGCACGAATACCATCAAGATTATTTCCGTAGTCTGGGTTATAGTAAATAAAATATATAATCGGCAATAACACGTTCCAGCTACTTGAGAATCTACTTACCCCCCCTATTTTCATTTCCTTTAGAATACCTTCTAAATTTTTTTTAAAGCTTTTTTTAAATTCATTCCAATTATTTTTTTAACTCTTCAGCTATATTCTTATTAATATTTGATTTTACAACATCTCCATAAAGCATAAGAGCTGAACGAATTATAAAGTCTGTACCAAACCCTTCATAAGAATCTACGAGTATTTTTCCGAATTCTGTCTTAGCACTTGGCCAATATGCTTCAAGTATAGACATGGTTATTTCAGATTTACGAAGAGCTTTACCACCACTATTAAATCTTACAAACATCTCCAAGGCATCATCTTGTTTCATGTCATGGATTTCAGTATATCTAATTAATTTCTCTTCAAAAATTTTATTGTAAAGCTTATTCAAAATATTCCTAGCATAATCTTTGCTATCTGCTGGAACATTAGAGATTGTATCTTCAATGGCCTTCTCCCTAGTTCTTTCATCTTGAAACTTTGTATCTAATATATTTTTTTTATCTCAAATTGTGTAGGACTTTGTTTTCCAATTTTATCGCTGAATTTAATATCAAATTTCTTACTATTGTATTCCTCTTCATCAATGGCCATCTTATTTTTATTTAATTCAATTAGTAGTTTTGTTACAATACCTCCACTGCTTTTTCGCCTTGCATATTTTTGCCTTATAAAAGCTTCTCCGTATAAAGATAAAAATAAAGAAGTCAATCTTTGTTGTCCATCAAGGACTGCGGTGTCAGTTAAATTAACATTTATATTACTTAATTCATAATTAACTGTATCTGCCTGTTTACGATTATCAAATGTAACATTATTTAAAAAGTTACAAAAATATGTATCCCAAGTAACATTATCATCATCAACATGCCAAAATAAAAAGTAGCTATAGGATAATCTAAAAGAATAGAGTCCCACAGTTTTTCTACTTGCTCCATACTCCATACATACTGTCTTTGAAATGCAGGCATAACATATTTACCATTTTTATATTTTCTAATGCTTCATAAATACTTATACTACTATCAACTAGTCTACTCATTCTTATCCTCCCCACTATAAAACTTGATTTATATTTCAATAATGTATCTTCTATTTCACCCCCCCATAGCCATACATTTTCCCCCCCATCGTCTTCAAAGACCTTTCCATGACTTTTTGCATCATCTATTTTCATTTGTGAGTAATTATTTTTAAAGGTAGGTACATATAGTTCTGGGTAATCCTTTTCACTACATAATTGCTCCATCATACTTATAGTGGCAGACTCTGCTATATCAAGAGCTGTAAAATATGCTCTTATAATTTTATGATTATACTGCTCTGGCTTTAATGCCCAAATAGGAATACGACCAATAGCTTTCCCATAATAATCATTAACACCTTCAGCAGATTTAGAAACCTTCTTAGGCTTATATTCATGAGAAGCCTTTTCAAAAGTCTTTGCTATATACCATCTCATACACATTTCAATAGCTTCTTCTTCGGATTCCTTAGAGATATCCATAGCAAGTAAAAACTTTTCGTATACATCCTCATCTATAAAAAAAGCTTACTTTTTTTGCTCATTTTTCACACTCCTCAATTAGTAAATCTTAAAAAGAGAATATCAATATTTTAGTCATTAGTCAATACTAATACACTAATTTAGTCTTTGGAAAAATAAATCTTTATTCCTAAATGATTACTTTTATAAACTTAAGATAAAACATCTAATACACGCTGACATTAGCTATAGAGTGCGGTAATATAAA
>JMBV01000388.1_pt1 | contig 14430 bp, 22 predicted proteins | sample 616531 | NCBI WGS metagenome assembly JMBV01 (sample SAMN02727904, study PRJNA239997) | anaerobic digester metagenome | biome: anaerobic digester; isolation source: mesophilic anaerobic digester inoculated with municipal waste water sludge... | place: Germany: Bielefeld University, CeBiTec ... | reverse complement strand
TTTTTTGTTAATGCAATAAAAAAAACTATTCAAACTTTTTATCAAAACACTTTTCTTTAAAATGCTATTCTATTAATTGTCAAAAAAAGTCTTGTTACCAGAAAAACAACTTTGTTTGATTTGTACAAAAATAATAAGTAAAATTTACAACGGTATAAGCAACAAATTAATTTGCTTCATTACTTTTGTGAAAAAAAGTTATGATCGAATTTGATAATACTGAAATAGCCTTCAGGAACAAGAGTAATTACGATCTCAGGAAGTCTTTTCTCCTTTTTAGCGCTCTTTCCAGGAATTGGCTGATGAAATTAGGTGTTGGTCTGACACAATCCTTTATGCGGATAGGGTTACCTGTTAATTGGTTTGTAAAACCGACCATTTACAAACAATTTGTTGGTGGCGAAACTATTACTGATAGTATCCCGGTTGTTGAAATGCTTGGTAAATATAATGTCAAGGCTATACTTGATTATTCCGTTGAAGGAAGTGATTCAAAAGAGGGCATACAAAATGCTTTGGAAGAGACGCTTCGCTCAATCGAAAATGCTGCCAATCATTCCAACATTCCTTTTGCAGTGTTTAAACCGACAGCCTTTACTACAAGTACTGTACTTTTAAAAGTCAGTGCAGGCGATGAACTTACCGCTAATGAAAAGGAGGAGGCTGATAATTTTAGAAAACGAGTTGATAAGCTTTGTAGCGCCGCTTTGAGAAAGGGATCCCTATCCTGATTGATGCTGAAGATTCGTGGTACCAAAGTTTTATTGATGATGTGGTAAATGATATGATGGCAAAATACAATAAGGAACGTACAATCGTCTTCAACACCTTTCAGATGTATCGCCACGATCGTCTTGATTACCTAAAAAAAATCCTTTCAGATGGCGCTTGAAGGTAATTATTTTCTAGGGGCAAAATTTGTTCGTGGCGCTTACATGGAGAAAGAGCGCGAACGGGCAGCACAGTTAGGCTATCCCTCACCAATTCAGCCCGATAAAGAGCACACCGATAATGATTACAATGCAGCACTTAAGTTTTGTATAGAACATATTGATCGAATTACCATTTTCAATGGTACTCATAATGAGTATAGTTCAGGATACCTGACCGAATTGATGGCCGAAGCTAAAATTGCAAAAGATGATCCAAGAGTGTGGTTTTCGCAACTTTACGGAATGAGTGATCATATCAGCTTCAATCTTGCACATAACGGATATAATGTAGTTAAATACCTACCATATGGCCCGGTGAAGTATGTAATTCCATATTTAGTAAGACGTGCGGAAGAAAACACCTCAGTAAAAGGCCAAACAGGGCGAGAATTATCATTGATTAAAAAGAGATTAAACGTAGAAAAAGATAGTTATAACACCTACTGCTATCTATTCTTAAAAATTAAAGGTGTAGTAAGACGCGGATTCTTTAATGAAACCAACCACACTCCACCAAAAATTAATGATGCAGCAATGATGTGTTGCCACGAAAGAGGATTAGAACTTATAAATAGGCTATCCCTGTTACTATAATAGGCTGTAAATAAACATAATAGCTCACAACGCCTGCATCTAAATACTTAAGGCCGTAAATAGTAAGGAGGTAAGCCATGAAAGTGGTCAGAACAATCACAAAAAAAGAGTGAAAACCATGTATTAATCGTAAAGCCTTCAAAACTTATATCAATTGCTGAGTGGAGTGTTAATGGTAGGGAAAAAAATTGTACCATATAAAAAAAGCCCATTTCATCACAGTAATTGGTGAATATTTTTCATGATCGGTTTGATGATTATCAGGTAAAAGAGTAAGCAAGTGTGTTGAGTAAAGCCATTAAATTTCCTGTAAATGTGTTTGAGCTAAATGAAAGTTCGCCTTGGTAAGTAATTAGCAAAACGGCTCCTGCAGCGCCCATGCCAATACCAATGATCTTTAGGAAAGTAACATTTTCACGCAATAAAAAAAGATGCAATTATCAATACAAAGATAGGATTCGAAACGTGGATAATAGCAACATCTACCGGCGTTGAGAGATTTAAACCAATAAAAACAAAAGCTGATTTAAAGTTACACCCAACATAGAGGCAAGTGCAATAGTCTTTTATCTGCTTTATCCACCTTTTCCGAAGGCAACATAAACGAAATCATAAAAAAAGGAGGAATGATCCAACAACCCTTAAAAATAATAACTGTTCAGGACTGAGATAATCAGGCATCAGTCCTTTTGATATCCAATAGTTAGCTCCAAAATCATTGCCGCCAGTAGCAACGATAAATGTGCTTTTAATGATTTTGTTAAATTCATAAGGGCAAAATAGCAGTAAGTCATCTTGCGGCAAGATATTTTTTTCAATAAATTCAGATCTGTTTAATTATTGGTTTATCTGATGTCCCCCCCTCTTTATTCTCAATAATTTATTTAGTTTTGCAGCCTTATTAATGATATGATTTAATAATTGAAATTTTCGTAAAACCGAAAGAGACTCCGGTTTTAATTTAGCTGATAGACGATTCATTTATTTTAAATCTTTTACAATATGAGAAAAATAATTCTTACGGTAATAGCTACCATATTTTTTTGGCGTTGGATTTCACTTTACTGCTAATGCCTGTACTAATTATCTAATCACAAAAGGGGCTTCTGCAGATGGTTCAACAATGATCTCTTACTCTGCTGATTCGCACGTATCTATGGCGAGTTATATCACTGGCCTGCCGGAATTTGGCCGGAAGGCACAATGATAGATGTTGTAGAATGGGATTCGGGAAAATATTTAGGAAAATAAAACAAGCACGACAGACATATAATGTAGTTGGCAACATAAACGAATACCAGTTAGCCATTGGCGAAACAACTTTTACAGGTCTGGAAATGCTCGAAAGTCAGGAGGGGTCTCTTATTGATTATGGAAGCCTGATTTATATAACATTGCAACGTGCAAAAACTGCTCGCGAAGCAATTAAAGTTTTTCATGAGCTTACCTCCACATATGGTTATCACAGTACTGGAGAGTCTTTTTCAATTGCAGACCCCCCCAACGAAGTATGGATACTCGAAATGATTGGCAAAGGAAATGGCTATAAAGGAGCCGTGTGGGTTGCAAGAATGGTACCCGATGGCTACGTTTCCGCTCATGCCAATCAGGCAAGGATTACCACATTCCCACTTGCCGATGGCAAAATATCAGTTACAGAGAAAGACTTTGACAAGTTTATGAAGAATTCTGCAATCACTACTATTTACTCTAATGACGTGATCACCTTTGCACGCGAAAAAGGCCTATTCAAAGGGGGGGAGGACAAAAACTTCAGCTTTCTGATACCTATAATCCCGTTGACTTTGGTGGCGCCCGTTTTTGCGAAATGCGTGTATGGACTATGTTCAACAGGGTAACTACTGGCATGGATCAATATTTGATTATGTGAAAGGGAAAATCAGACACGATGATAAATTGGCAAATGGCGATGTAAATGAAAACCGATATGCCACTAACAGAATGCCTCTTTGGATTAAACCTGATAAGAAGGTTAAGTTAGAAGATATGTTCGAGTTTATGCGTGATCATCTTCAAGGAACCGAACTTGATATGTCTAAAGATTTGGCGCTGAGCTTTTGGCCTTCCAATCCGCTGGAGACCATTGACATGGGAAGTTGATGGTGTAACTTATTGCCATGAAAGAGTTACTGTTACTCAACAAACCGGATTTTCTTTCATCGCTCAAATGCGTAGCTGGTTACCCAATCCAATTGGCGGGATTCTTTGGTTTGGTGTTGATGATGCCTCATGTTCAATCTATATGCCTATGTATTGTAGCATTACTAAAGCACCATACTCAATAGAAAGAGGCCATGGAGCAATGATGACCTGGTCGGATGATGCTGCATTTTGGGTCTTTAATCAAGTAAGCAATTTTGCTTACACAAGATGGAATATTATTTATCCTGAAATTCTCGAAAAATACATAACTACGAACAAGAATTTATTATAAATACTTCAACCATTGATACAAAGGCGCTTGCATTGTTTAAAGAAAACCCTGAATCGGCTATAAATTACCTTACCGATTATTCAACACGCCTGGGCGACAAAGTAACAGATGATTGGCGCCATTTCTACCGTTACCTCTTTATGAAATATATGGACGGAAACAAAAAAAACTCCTATTGATGGAGAGATGAACCAAAAGTAGAATGGCCGGGTTACCCTGAAAAATGGAGGCGAAAGGTTGTTGAAGAAACCGGTGATCAGTTTAAAGTGATTGAGTAATAATAAAAACACCCTAAATCCTTAGGATAAAGATATTTGTAATATAATAAATAGCCGCTTTTTGTCATTTATTAATAAACAATATTTTATGTTAGAAAAAGAAAAAGACCGGCAAAAATTGATTTACCGCTACGCTGCTATTGTCTTTCTTGTTTTGCTTATCATTATCGGGATTCTCTACATAATTAAGACCGCTAAAATAAGAGAGCTAAATGCCGAAAAGGAACAAATAAGAATTGACCTACAGAGTGAGTTAGATTCGTTGATGTTGCAGCACAATCATATTAAAAAAAGAATATGGCATTTTAACTGACAGCCTCGTGGTTAAAGATAGCCTAATACAAGCTAATGCAAAAGAAATTACCGAACTGCTCAACTATAAATGGGAGTATTACCAAATCAAAAAGAAATTAGACAGGCTGAGAGTCGTTGCACAAGGATATGTTTATCAGCTCGATTCGCTTTATACAGTGAATAAAGAGTTACAGGAGGAAAATGAACGTATTCGCGAAAATTACCAAACCGAACGGCAGAAAAATATCGGTCTTACGAAAGAGAAACATGAATTGATAAATAAAGTTACCGAGGCTGCCGTCATGAAAGCCTATAATATAAAATCAACAGGTTTGCGATACAGAGGAGCACGCCAGGAAGAAACCGATCGCGCAAGACGTACCGATGCCGTAAGAATATGCTTTACCATCGGCGAAAACTCACTTATTACCCCCCCTGGTAAAAAAGATATCTATTTACGAATTGCCCGCCCCCCCGATAATTTTATACTAATTTATGACGATACTGACTACTATACCTTTTTTTTCATGAAGGAAACAAATTGCAGTATTCCCTAAAACATACTATTGACTTTACCGGGAAAGCACAAAACGTTTGTGTAGTCTGGAACAAACATAATCAGGACGAAAAAAACAATGGCAGGGATATACCATGTAATGGTGTATGATGAAGAAAACCTGATTGGAGAAACCTCTTTTGAACTAAAATAGCTGAAACTCTTTATTTTAAAATAAAATCAGTTGGCAGCTTTCTTTTCTTTTTTTGGGATAAGCGAGTTTTTCAACCCACCAAACCCACATCAAAAAGATGACAACGTAAAAAAAACGGTCTGAAAAGATAATCGTGGCTAAAATCCCAATATTCAGGCCATTTGGTTATTACTACTGAAAGGCCGATGATCCGGAAAAGATTAGTAAGATGCACAGCCAATACCCCCCAAGCGGGATAAACCATAATTTATTCTTTAACGATCCGGTAAAAACATCATCAGAATAATAAATTGCAAAATTGGCTTAAAACCTGAACAACCGCGATTTACAGAAATGTATCCATTATTTACAAAATACATTGTCTTTGTCTGATCAATACAGGTTATCTCGATGTTTAACACATTTTCCACAAACCAGGCGCTGTGGTAATATACAACTTTCGACATGTTTGATTCAAGGTTATTTATCGTTGTTTTATTGGCCAATAATGCATCTTTTAACCCAAAACCGATATGAAAAATGAACAACAACCGTAATAAGAATAAATAAAGCAACATCTTTAAAAATGTAAAGATGATAACGTTTGATAAAACTTTTTGCCTTTGAAAGGATTTCAGATAGATTTTTCATTTTTTTTAAATTTAATGAAATAAATTCTCTTTATCAAAACAATTAATTTGATTTACAGGAACTTAACAACCTCATTAAATGATTTTCTGACTTTGTTGCCATGCTTCTTAAAATCCTTCTCAGGATAACCTAATGGCGTTATTGCATATACTACTTCACCCTCTTCAACAATGCCTAACTGATGTAACTTTTCGGTATCGAAAGCAACTATCCAACATGTACTAACTCCAAGCGATTCGGCCTGAAGAATCATGTGATCCATAGCAATAGCAATATCCATTTCTAACGAGTTGAATCCATCACTACTCCTAGTCCATGCTAAATCTTTTTTTTCCAGTAACAAGAAGCAGGTGCGGCGCCTTTTTAAACCAAGATTTATGATAACAATCGCGGACCTTATCAAGATATTCCGGTGTTGAAACCAGATAAAAACGCCAAGGTTGCCGATTTGCTGCAGAGGGCGCTAAATGACCGGCTTTTAAAATTTTTTTGAATTTTATCAGATTCAACAGGGCGATGAGGATCATAACTCCTTACGCTTTCACGATTTAGTATTAACTCAAAAAAATCCATAAGTGATCAAATTATTTATTGCAAAAATGCATTTTTTTATCAGATTTGATAAATCAAAGATTGTAAAAACCTTAAATAAACATTTATTCATGAGTTTTAATTTATTTTGAGCGACTAACTCAATAGTTAACTATTGTTTATCAATGTATTAATGTATTTAAAGTTATTAATCAAAAGCTATTCAATTTACTAAAAATTAGGTAAAAAGTTCATCTTAAATGAGATAAAATAAAATAATATACCTTTGCGCCCGTTTTTTTTTCACCTAAAACCTTATTATGAAGTATTTGTTTGGATTATTCTTTTCGTTTTGACAGCTATTATTCCGCCTCATGCACATTTAATCATGATATAGCCGGAGAGGATATGTTTAACGTAAAAGATCAATCGCTTAACCGAATTCTTGAAATAGGCACTCTTAGAGCATCCACAGTTTATAACTCAATAGATTATTTTATTTATCGCAGCGAGCCTGCCGGTTATCAATACGAACTTTTAAGTTCATATGCAAGATATCTGGGTGTTAATCTTGAAATTGTAACAAATCAAGATGTAAATTCAGCTTTTCAAGACCTTTGGTCGGGACGGGTAGATGTTATAGCACAAGGCCTTTCTGTTACCGGAAATAGAAAAACATCTCGATTTCACCTATCCTCTTGCTCAAACTCATCAAGTGCTCATTCAGCGCAAAGAAGGGTATTCAAACAAATTTAGTATTGATGGTGTTGCCGCCGATTTTATTAACTCACCGCTTGATTTGGCCGGGAAAATCATATTTGTTCCGCAAGGTTCATCTGCCGCAAGCCGATTAAGAAACCTTCAAGATGAGATAGGTGGCAAAATATATGTTGTAGAATATCCATACGATACTGAAAGTTTGATCGGCATGGTGGCCACCGGCAAAATTGATTATACCGTATGCGACGATAAAACTGCCTCAGTCAATCAAAAGTTTTATCCACATCTTGACACTTCGGTTCCGGTTAGTTTTTCACAAAATATTGCCTGGGCGGTGAATATTGGTTGCGAGAGTCTTAAAAAAAAGCCTGGATGAATGGCTTGAGGGGGGTATCTTAATTCTGCAAATGGGCGATTTGTGTACAACAAGTATTTTATTTATCCGCGTTCGCATCTTTCCGAATATAGTTTTACGCCTTCAAAAAAATGGAAAATTTTCGCCATGGGATGATTTTTTTTACGTAGTAAAAGCGCCAATTATGATTTCGACTGGCGTTTAGTAGCCTCTTTGATTTATGAAGAATCGCAGTTTCAGCCGGATGCTATTTCTGTAAAAGGAGCATTTGGACTTATGCAATTTATGCCAGAGACGGCCGAAAAGTATAAAATCAATTTCGAGTCTTCACCCGAAGAGCAAATTGAAGCAGGATTGAAATATCTGAGCGAGTTAGATAGACAATTTAAAAAAAATGATAAAAAAACAAAGAGGAGAGGATTAAATTTGTTTTAGCAGCCTACAATTCCGGTATTGCTCACGTGTTAGATGCCCGACGGCTTGCAAAAATATGATCGCAATCCTAATTTGTGGGATGATAATGTTGATTATTTTATGAAAACAAATCAAACCCAGAGTATTTTACTGATTCAGTAGTACAACATGGTTACTCGAATGGAGTAGTTTCATTTAACTTCGTCAATGATATATTAAATAGATATGAACATTACAAAAATGTAATTGAATAATAGGGAAACACCTTGTATTATAAAGAATTAAGCTACCCTAATTAAGAGTGGCTTTTTTTATTATTATTGAAATATGATACCGAAAGATTATCGGCAAATTTTTCTTTAATGACTTATCAGACAATACATTTGCAAAATAAAGGATTCCATTTTTTTTAAGATTCTTATTTTTTTTGCATTACAACTGCTTGTAAAAATCGTTTCCTTTATCATCTACAATTATAAATGCCGGGAAATTCACAACCCTTATTTTTCTTACTGCTTCCATCCCAAGTTCTTCAAAATCAACCAGCTCTATTGATTTAATATATTCTTTAGCAATGATAGCAGCCGGTCCGCCGATAGATCCTAAATAGAATCCGCCATATTTTGCACAAGCATCAGTAACCTGCTTGCTTCGATTTCCTTTTGCAAGCATGATCATCGAGCCGCCCATACTTTGAAATTTTTCTACATACATATCCATACGGCCGGCAGTTGTAGGCCCAAAACTACCTGAGGGCAAACCTGGTGGAGTTTTTGCCGGACCGGCATAATAAATAGGATGATTTTAAAATACTCAGGCATAGGCTTTCCCTCTTCTAATATTTTGTTGATCCTGGCGTGGGCAACATCGCGTGCGACTATTAGTGTGCCAGATAGGCTCAACCGTGTTTTAACCGGGTATTTACTTAATTCTGCCAATACTTCATTCATTGGGCGGTCAAGATTGATCTCCACAGCAGGTGAAAGCTCCGGAGGTGCTGCAGGCATATAACGCTCCGGATTTTTCTCCAGTTCTTCGATAAAGATCCCCCCCTCTTCGGTAATCTTTGCTTTAATATTTCTATCAGCGCTACAACTTACACCGATTCCAACCGGGCATGAAGCAGCATGACGCGGCAGCCTGATAACACGGACATCATGTGCAAAATATTTCCCTCCGAACTGAGCTCCAATACCACTTTCCTGAGTTATTTTCTTAATCCTCTCCTCCCACTCAAGGTCGCGGAAAGCTTGACCGTAAATATTACCCTGTGTTGGTAAGTTGTCATAATATCCGGTGGAAGCTTTTTTTGACAACAGCAAGATTGGCTTCAGCGCTCGATCCACCAATAACAATAGCAAGATGATAGGGAGGGCATGCTGCAGAGCCTAATTCACTAATCTTTTCCTTGAAAATTTAGTAAGGTTTTCTTCGTTCAGTAACGACTTAGTTTGTTGGAATAACAAACTTTTATTAGCTGAACCTCCTCCTTTGGTTACGATAAGGAACTCATAACTATTTCCAGAGCTTGAATAGATATCTATCTGTGCGGGTAAATTGGTAGTAGTGTTTTTCTCTTCGGTCATTGTTAGTGGAGCAAGTATAGAATAGCGCAGATAATTTTGCTGCCATACGTCAAAAATACCTTTAGATAAGTGCATAGCATCGTCAACTCCGGTATAAACATCTTCTCCTTTTTTTTGCCATAATGATAGCTGTACCAGTATCTTGGCATGTTGGCAGCTTTCCTTCGGCTGAAACCACTTGGTTTTTGATCATTGTGTATGCAACAAAACGTTCGTTATCGCTAGCCTCGGGGTCTTCGAGGATGGCGGCCAATTGTCGCATGTGCGAGGAACGGAGGAAGAAAGAGACATCGAAAAAGGCTTCCCGGGCAAGTAATTCAAGCCCTTCTGGTTTTACTTTTAATATTTTACGTCCATTAAACTCTTCGGTTGAAACAAAATCTTTTGTAATCAACCTGTACTTAGTTGTGTCTTCCTTAACAGGAAAAGGATTTTGATAAACAAACTCAGCCATAATTATAATTGTTTAATTTGATAATTTATTGATTTAGCATCACTTATCTAATCCCATAGCCATCTTAATTTTTTTTGGTATATCGGTGATATGATAATAGCCGTTGAACATTTCATGACCTTGTCCGATAGCAAAAACGGGTACAGGTGTGCCAGTGTGCGCCCACGTAGTCCATCCTAATCCGGCTTTATGGTTCAAAATCCGGGTAGCTGTAACAGCGATAGGATTTTCATTGCCATAATTAAGTTGTTTTTCCATGTCAGATATTTGGAGTTCACCTTTCCAACATTTCCATGCATCGGATAACAGCTTATTTTCGTAATCGGATAAAGCTAATTCACCCTCGCCGCCCAATCCAAAATATTCATTAATCAATTTAAGGATTAGTTCATAATTTTGATTCTCAGGTATTTTCAACGTAGAATCCAATAAATGAGCAAATTTGCTAAAAGAGACCTTTTGATGTACGAGTAGTGACAAGTCAGTTTCGTAATTTTTTTTCCTGACCAACCCAAGGTAATGCCTCCTGTTTCATGATCAGCAGTAACAATGATAAGAGTTTCATTCGGATGTTCTTTGTAAACTCCAATGCACGCTCTACTGCATCCGATAGTCCTATTATGTTCCAAATTGCCGTTGCTCCATCATTGGCATGAGCTGCCCAGTCGTGATTTCCTTCTTCAGCCATAATAAAAAACCCTTTGTCATTATCGAGAAGTTCAATGGCTTTATCAATTAAAAGGCTTAATGGGATATCGTTTCTATTCTGGTCAATAACAAAATCCTGTGATGCTGCTTTTGTTAAAAATTACTGATAGCAATCACTCTATTATCATTCCGTTTCAGGTTATTTAATTGATCAACTCCTCGTACGATATGATATCCAGCTTGTTTGGCAAGCTGATAAAGGTCGGGCTTATCTTTATCTTTACCTGTTGCTTGATAAAAACCTCCACCGCCAAAAAAATCATAATTACTGCTGATCAAGTCAAGACCAATTTCATAATAATTGTTTCGGCTTGGTTGATGTGCATAAAACACAGAGGGTGTTGCATGGTTAATGCTAACATTTGAAATAATACCCACTTTATATCCTTCTCTTTAACAATACTGGCAATAGAGTAAAGATTCTGATCTCTCGTACCATTCATGCCGATAGTATTTATGGTGGTTTTTGCCCGGTAGATAGTGCAGTACCTGCAGCGGCTGAGCAAGTAATTAACCGGTTAAGCGCATTATTATTTGCAAAACCTGTGGTAGGAAACTTAGTAAAAGAGAGTCTTTCAAATCCAATTTCGTTTTTTTTGCGAAGCCAAAAATGCCTCCGTTACAGCAACATGCGTCATACCCATACCATCGCTAATAAAATAAAATATATATTTAGCCTGCTGAGCATGTAAAAAATCCAGAATAAAAAAAAGAAAAAGATAACTGGAAAAATTACAACCTTTAAAATACGATTTGATGTTATCATTAAAAAAAGAGTTTATCGGTGTAAAAAAAATTCAGTTTGTAATTCGTCATTTGAAAGTATTCAAAATTCAATTTATTGTGGCTTTTAAAAGTCTATTTGTATCAGTGAGTAACTATTAATAATTGTAACTGTTAGAGACAAAATAGTATTCTTTGCATAACGGAAATTTAGATTTGTTTTCGAACGTTAACTTTTTGACCTGGAACATAACTCATGGTTTCAGTTTGTTACAATTGTATTCTCATTTTTTTAGTAGTGAACAAAAGTTTTTGGTCAACATTAACAGATTCAAGTATTTTTTTAATTTTCACTTGATCAATAACAAGTCTTCTACGTAAGAGATCTAAATCTCTGAATCGTTTTTCATCGCGGGTGTGTTCTACCAGGTAGAGTCTCAGATTTCTCCATATATCTCTTTATTAAAATCGAAAATATTTACTTCGATATTAAGATTATGTTGATTTAATGTCGGTCGGATACCAATATTACTCATTCCTTTATAAATGGTTCCTTTATAATCAACAAGGGTGGCATATACTCCATAATAGGGTATTAATTTCTCCGGATCATCAAGATGAATATTTGCTGTAGGGAATCCTAATGTTCGTCCGAGTCTATTTCCTTTTACCACAACGCCGCTGATTGAATAATAATATCCTAAAAGGTTAGACACCAATTGCATATCACCTTTTTTAATAGCATCTCGTATTCGGGTACTACTGATAGCAAATCCGGCAAGATCTTCAGCTTCAATTTGCTCAACGGCAAAACCTAATTTTGCAGCCATTTGACCTAAAAATGAATGTCGCCTCTACGCTCTTTTCCGAACTGATGATCGTATCCTATAATTAGTTTTACCGGCTTAAATACCTCATAAATATACTTTTCAAGAAAATATTCAGAGCTAAATTGTGCAAACTCTTTTGTAAAATGGATAATAAAAAGATGATCAACACCTAATTGACTAAAGATTTGCACGCGTTCATCCATCGAAAGGATCAGTCTGAGATCATATCCTGGTTGAACTACTATTCGGGGGGGTGTGGTTCGAAAGTGATTAGAACGCTTTCCCCCTTCAATTCTTTTGGCCGCTTCAACTAATTTTGCAATTACTAATTGATGGCCAATATGAACGCCATCGAAAGTACCGACGGTAACAACTGCATTTTTTTATTTTGCCAGTATCAGCAATATCTTTATAAATTCTCACCTTAAAATATCAATGTTCTTATCGGCTGACAAAGTTAATAACCTATTCAATTCTCAACACATCAACGGGATTCTTTTCAGCAAAAACAAAATAACGAAACAAAAGCCCTGTAACCAACAAGTTATAGGGCTTTAGGTTGAGTCTCCCCCCGGAAGGACTCGAACCTTCGACCCGATGATTAAGAGTCATCTGCTCTGCCACCTGAGCTACGGAGAGAATCGGCCGCAAAAGTATAAAAACTATAAAAAGAGTTCTTTTTTTTGTATAAACAAATAAGCAGGTGCATAAAAAAGCTAAAAGTTAGTGGTATTAGGATAACCGTGAATTTGAAATATCCGAAAGAATAATTAAATTTGATGGTCGAATAAAATTTCTATTTTTGCCAGCCAAATTTTAATCTGAATAATAATTAAATCACTACATAAATTTTTAGAAATGAAATTTTATCGAAGCAAATTTTTTTTCATTTGTCAATATTAGTTGTTTTGATAATCCTATTTTCTACTTCTTGTGTACCGATGAAAAAAAATTAAATACTTACAAAGCGAAGTAAAAAAAAGGAGATGCTGTTCAAACAACTTTTGAACATAAAAAAATCAGAGGATTTAAGATACAGCCTGGCGACAATCTTTACATCAGAGTAAATAACGCACTTTCTACTACTGAAAATATTTTTCCTTAGATCAAGAATCAAGGTCGTCCAACTATTACAATGATGTAGGTATTTACCTGAACAGTTATCGGGTTTCTGACTCTGGTTACATTGATTTTCCATTTGTCGGTAAAGTGTTTTGAAAGATCATACGCTTGAACAGGCTCAGGAGCTTTTACAATCTATAGTGGATGATTATTTAAAAGGCACTACAGTTATCGTACGATTGGCCATTTTCAAGGTTACTATGCTTGGCGAATTCAATCGCCCTGGCGAGTATAGCGTTTACGAGAGCAAGTTCAATATTTTTGACGCAATAGCACAAGCTGGCGATCTGACAACATTTGCCAAACGAAACAAGATTTATTTGGTAAGACAAACCGAATCTGGAAGTAAGGTTGTTCATCTTGATTTAAATGATATCGGAATATTAGAATCTGAATATTATACTATTATGCCTAACGATATCATTTATGCTCAACCGGTTAAAGGTAAGAATTTTGCATTTAGAGAATTCCCTTATTCTCTTATTTTTACAACCATCTCCACAACCCTTTTACTTATCAATTTTTCAAAACAAATTAACATTGTATTAAGTGGAAACAACCCCCCCTAATATACACAACCTGAAGCAAGAAGAGTCAGTTGACCTGAAAATGCTCTTTATTAAGTTTTTCAGATATTGGTACTTTTTGCGCTTACCATATTTGTTGCATTGGTAATAGCATTTCTCTTCAACAAATACACAAAGCCTGTTTATGAGGTCAAAACCACTGTTTTAGTTAAAGATGACCGTTCAAGCAAAGACCTGATTGGCATTGGGATTTATGACATGCAAAATTTGCAAAATGAAATTGGGATATTGTCATCTTATTCTTTAGCAGAGCGGACTATAAATAATTTAAATTTTGAAATCACCTATCAACTTGAGGAAAATTTCATAACAACAGAGCTTTATGACAAGACTCCTTTTATAGTGGAGATGGATACTAATACTCCTCAGCTTCAAAATGTAAAGTTTACTGTTTTAATACTTTCAAATACACAATATCGGTTGGAATTGCAGGTAGAGGAAGGAATACTGTATCATTTAGCGAAAGAGAGGAGAAAGGAAATAATTACCGGTATTAACTTTAACACG
>JMBV01000387.1_pt1 | contig 14462 bp, 29 predicted proteins | sample 616531 | NCBI WGS metagenome assembly JMBV01 (sample SAMN02727904, study PRJNA239997) | anaerobic digester metagenome | biome: anaerobic digester; isolation source: mesophilic anaerobic digester inoculated with municipal waste water sludge... | place: Germany: Bielefeld University, CeBiTec ... | reverse complement strand
GAAAAAGTTTATTGATTCGTATTTTTATTAATATATTAGTCTAAATACTTAGGTTTAACACTAATATTTAAATCTAGCTATGCTTTCTTGCATTTCAGCAGCTAATTGTGCTAAAGCTTCACTTGCTCTTGCTATTTCCTCTACGGACGCAGTTTGTTCTTCAACAGACGCCGAAGCTTCTTCGGTTCCAGCAGCATTTTGCTGTGAAATAGCCGACAAATTTTGTATTATACTTATAATCTCATCTTTTTTAACTTCCATCTGCTTCCCTGATTCAAAATAGCATCAATTAACTCACGCATACTATCTATAGAATAAGCAATACCATCAAATTTTCATTAGTCATTTTTACACTTTCCGTTTGAGATTGTACAATTTTTTTGACCTCTTCCATGGTATTTACAGAATTCGATGTCTTCTCTGTTAATTCGTGAATAATCTCGGCTATTTCCTCTGTAAATTTATTAGATTCCTCCGCTAACTTTCTTATTTCTTCTGCTACGACTGCAAATCCCATTCCAAATTCTCCTGCTCTAGCAGCCTCTATAGCTGCATTAAGAGCTAATAGATTAGTTTGTTCTGCTATATTTTTTTATCATCAAACTAGCAGCCTCTATCTTCTCTGCACTTTCATTGGTATTCAAAATAATTTCATATATGTCTCTAGCTGCCTCATTATTCATACCAGTCTTTTCTACTAGATCTTTTATGATTTCCAATCCTTCATTTTTTAGTACATCTATCTCTTCAGTTGTATTGTTTAAAGACTCTAATTTCCTTTGAGTATTTTCTATTTGACTTCCTAATTCTTCTATGTCCAATGCTCCTTTTTCTGTATCACTTGCTTGATCACTAGCTCCCATGGCAATATCCTCTATAGCCTTAGCAACTTCTTGTGCTGCAGTTGAAGATTGTTGACTAGTTGCAGTTAATTCTTCTGATGATGCAGCTACTTGTTCAGATGAATTAGAAATATTCTTTATTAGATTAACTAAATTTTTATTCATAACTAACAATGAATTGGCAATATCTCCAATCTCATCTTTCTATCAATATATTTCATTGCAGCACTATTTCATCAATTGTTATATCATAATTTGATATTCTTTTAATAATAGCAGATAACTCTGTTATTGGCTTTGAAATTGATTTACCTAAGTATATAGCAGCTAATATACCAAATATCGTAAACACAATAGTTCCTATTATTATTATATTTCTTAAATTGTTTAAACCTGATAATATATCACTCTCATAAGCTCCTACACCTACCATCCAGCCTGTACTTGGCATAGGCACTATGCCGATATATCTTCTAGAACCTAATAATTCATAATTTATTACACCATTATTCCCGACTCCTAATTTTTCTATTGCTAGACCCCAATCTTTAAATTCTCCATCTGTTTCAATATCCTCTAGCACATTTCTTTGATTTAGTACATTATCCCTTTCAGGATGAGCATAGAGTGTTCCATCGGTCCCCATTATATAAGCATACCCTTTTTCACCAAATCCTATCTCATCAATGATTTCATTTAATGCTGTCCCATCTTTTCTTCCAATTAGAACACCAAGAACCCTGTTACCTTTCTCAATAGGTACTGCATACATAACAACTGGTTTGTTTTCCACTTTACTTATAAGTACATTGGATATATTTGCTTCCCCATCAAATGCTTTTTTTATGTATTCCCTATCACTTAAATCAGCTGTTTCTCCTCTCAATACATACTGTGCAGTCCCATCTGGGGGATACTATTGCCATATCCAAATACCCTAATCTTTCAACATCTGCCCTTAAAGCCATACGTTGAATTTCCCAATCCATAGATTGAATTTTTCATTATTAGATAACTCCTGTAAAGCAGTTAAATCCTTTGTAATAACTGCTTCAATATGTCGAACCCCCCCTTCTTCTGCAATCTGTAATAATGCCTCCTCTACCTGACCCAATATAACCTTTGAACTAAATTTTAATCCTATTACACCCATTCCAATTGAAACTATTACAATTAGAACTGCAACTAATAAAGCAATTCTTCTAGATAAATTAATTTCCATGTTTTCATCTCCTCGCATAATATGTCTAAAATGATTTTAGAAAAGTGCTAAAATATATAGTTAGAGTTAACTAATATATCCTATTTTTTTTGAAATTTCTTCAGCTGCCTTCTTTATTGAACTTATGAGCTTTTCCTTATTCTGTTGCATCCTTTGTGCAGGTCCCGAAAAAGATATTGCTGCAGTTACATTCCCATTAAAATCTTTTATAGGAGCAGCATAACATACAAGGCCAACCTCACTTTCTTCTTGATCCTCTGCATACCCTTGATCTCTAACTTTTTCTAATTCTTTAATAAGTTCATTTGGATCAGTAATCGTTCTATCGGTTTTTCTTTCTAAATTAAAAGAATATATCTTTTCTCTTAATTCATCATCAAGCATACCTGCTAACAATACCTTTCCCATTGCAGTACAATATCCCGGGAGCTTCCCTCCTATTTTAGATGTCATTTGAATAGCAAAATTGCTTTGTGCTTTATCTATAACAGTAATATTATAATCCGTATCTAAAACAGACAAGTGAACAGTTTCATTATACTCATCTCTAAGCTTTTCTAAAAAAAGGTCTAATAACAGCTATATTATTCTGCCTATCTAGAACCTTTGCACCATAATGAGCAAACTTTAATCCTAATCTATACTTAGCGTCTGGTGTCTTATGAATAAATTGTTTCTTTTCTAATGTATAAAGCATTCTGAAAACACTAGCTTTCCCTAAATTTAATTCTTTGCTTATTTCAGAAAGAGTTAATTCTTTATGCTCACTTAATAAATCTAATATCTCTAATGTATTGTAAACTGAACTTAATAAATACTTATCTTTTCCCATTATTCTTAACCCTCCATACATAAAAATTTATTTTATTATTTATATTTAAATTGGCTAAATTTCTATATTATTAGAAACTCGTGTGGATACAATTTTATCATAAGTCAAGTCCAAAAACAATGCTACTATTCTAACCATTTCCCTAAATTTAAATTTAAAAATCTTATGAGATAGTAGTACCTATCGCTACAATATGAGGTTAATCTCGCTAAATCTTTGTTAATCCCTAGCTTTTATAATCCCCCCCATTGTCTTTTTGATAGTACTTTCCACATCTTCCAAATTATTATTCTAAGCCTCGAATCTATTTCTGTTAGTAAACTTTTCATTGAACCTATCAGAAAACAGTTTATCCATCCTCTTATCACTTAATTTAATTCATTTAGTCGCTCTGTAAAACTAATTGACCCTTTCCTTTGTGTTAAAACTTTGAGTTTATTGTTAAAACTTTTAATGGAATCTTGGTGAGGTCGTGCCTTCCACTGGTTAGCTCTTCCATCTTTCCAAAATCCAAAGCCTAAATATTTCAGATTACCTGGTCTTGTAACTTTGCTTTATGCAGCATTTACTCTCAGACCTAGTTTCCTTTTAATACAGTTGGTCACGGATTCATGACTCTTTTTGCTGCTTCTCTACTTTTTACTATTATGATACAATCATCTGTATAACGTACAAAGTTTAATCCACGACTTTCGAGTTCTTTGTCAAGTTCGTTTAACATGATGTTACTCAAAAAAGGGATAAATTTCCTCTTTGTGATGTTTCTGTTCGTCAAGCCACGATTTCGCTATTGCTTCCTCTCTCCCACACCTCACGATGTGAAACTTGCAAGTTGCTATTGAGTTCGTTGGTAACTACGCCCCTTAGACTTTCACCTTAAACATGTAGAATACCCGTCAAACCTAAAAAAAATCCGCTGAACAATATTATTCAGCGGATTTAAATTCTTTTATAGTTTCTTCTCCTCGTAGCCCTTCTAATGCCCCTCTAGCTAGTGATTCCATTTCGTTCTCACCAGCATATACCATAATAGGCCCAATAAATGAACATTTTCTTTTATTTTATCTACAACATAGTTAGAGTATGCAATTCCACCTGTTAAAAGTATAGCATCAACTTTGCCTTTTAATACAGTTGCCATAGCACCTATCTGCTTGCAAACCTGATATATCATTGCATTCAAACATATAGCTGCTTTTTCATCTCTTTTAGCCATCTGTTCTACCTTTCTGACATCACTAGTACCTAAGTATGCCATCAATCCTCCTTCTCCCTGAATCATTTTTTTTACCTCTTCATGAGTATACTCTCCAGAGAAACAAATATCTACTAATTTACCTACAGGCAATGCACCTGTTCTATTAGTCGAAAAAGCACCATCTCCAGCAAGCCCATCATCTCCATCAATCATTTTCCCATTTTATGTGGTGCTACAGTTATTCCACCACCAAGATGAACTACAATTAAATTAAGATCTTCATATTTAACTCCTTTTTCTCTAGCATATCTTTTAGCAGTAGCTTTATGACTTAGTGCATGAAATCTACTACTTCTTGGCATAAGTGGATGCCCAGATAACCGAGCTTCAGGCTGAAATTCATCTGTTACAGGTGGATCTACTATCAATGGAATTGCTTTAATTTCTCTACACATTTCATAAGCTATTTTACTTCCTAAATCACATGGATGTTGGCCATATAACCCACTAGCCTGCTGTCTAAGCATTTCTTCATTTACACGATAAACCCCCCCACTTTCTACAGGTTTAGTATGACCGCCACGACTTACTATCGCATCTAATTCTTCTTTATCAATTTTGTTTTCTTTAATAAATGTTTCAATAACTTTATTTCTATATTCAATTTGATCAAATATGTCAGAAAAATGCCTCATCTTTTCTGATGGATGTTCTATAGTTTCTTTTATCACACATGTATCATCTTCATAATATGCAATTTTAGTAGATGTTGAGCCTAAATTAATTGCCAGTATTTTATACATAGTTATCACCTCTTCATTGAATTCAATTTTCATAATAACAATATCTAAAATAATAAATGATCGAAATTCTACATAATAAAACTTATTAAGCTCTAAGAAAACCTTTCTTAGAGCTTAATTAAGTAGTGCCTTAATTTAGGTTTATTAGACTTAATTTCAATAATAAAAACTTATACCAAATTTATTAATTGTGCACCAAGCATAAATATAACATTTACCAATATCCATATTAATGATATAATTACCCCTGGTTTAATCATATCAGACATTTTCCAATAGCCATAGTTGTAGGTAGTCATTGGTATTGGATCCAAAGGTAGTAGAAACACATCAGAAGCTGTAAAAGCTATTGGTAATACCAAATAAACTGGATTTATTCCCGCTTGTTCCGCCAAAACAGCCACTATTGGAATTGCAACTGCTAAAACTGCATTTGCTACTGGAACTATTAGATGAGAAAATACACCAAAGGCTGAAACCGCAAATAGAAGTACTATCATTCTTGAATTCGACAACCCCCCCTAAAATGTATTTGCAATCCAAGCTGACGCTCCAGTACTAACTAACATCATAGCAAGACTATTAGCAGAACCTACAAGGAAAAGAGAATCCCATCCAACCCTACTTTTTATTTTTCCCCCCCAAGTGACTAGTTCAATTCCTGGAAGAAAGAATACCGATGCTGTTATAATAGCTACAACTGTTGCATTAACACCTGTCCATGGCGAAGTAAACCATAATATAAGAGTCACTAAGAAAATTCCTGCAAACTTCTTTTCTTTAGTAGAAAGGGAGCCCAAATCTTTTAATTCCTGTTTAACATCATCCAACCCTTCAACACGATCTATTTCTGCAGGATACATCTTTTTGATTACAAACCATGCTACAAAAGTTAATATAATTGACATTGGAATACCAATTAATGACCATTGTAAAAAGTTAATCTCAACTCCAGTAGTGTTCTCGAGAAGGGACATGGATAGAATGTTTAAGCCACTTCCAGCTGGAGTACCGATTCCACCTATAGCTGCTGCAACAGGTATTCCTATCATCATTGATTTTCCAAAATTTGATTTACCTGGCTGACAATCATTACTCTGCAATAAAGAATAAGCTAAACCGCCAAATATCAATGCCGTTGGAATATCTAATAATACTGATGATATTATCGTAGTAGGAAGCATAAAGCTTAATAGAACTTTATCTGGTTCTGTACCAAATAAGGAACTTACAACTAATGAAATTCTATTACCAAGTCCTGATTCTGTAAGAGATTGAGCAATAATAAATGCAGAATAAATAAATATCACTGTTGGAATCATAAAATTAGATAAAGATTCTGGCATTGGTACAATACCCAAAACATCTGGCATTACGAGTAAGAGTACAGATGAAACCCCTATTGGAATTATCTCAGAAACCCATAGTATTATGGCAACAATCATTAATGCAATAGCTTTTTGTCCATTCTCTGACAATCCATCAGGAGTATTAATGCTAATTAATGCAAAATATACTACAAAACAAAGAACTAAAACTAACAACTTTTTATAATTAAATTTTGACTTTTCACCAGCCAACATACTTTCCCTCCTTTATAATAGGTGTCACTAATAAAAGATTAATTATTAATCTTTCTTAAATCCAAGTGCTAAGATATATAACTTGCAAGAACAATTGATAGTAATTTATTTTTCATAAAATCAGATCTTGATGTCATAATTATTGGTACTTCTGCTCCCATTACAGCTGCCGCTACATCCTTATGGGCATAATAAGTAAGTGCCTTTGTTAGAACATTTCCTACTTGTAAATTCGGCACAACTAATATATCTGCATTTCCTGCAACTTCTCCAGATATCCCTTTTAATTTAGCAGCTTCAGGAAATATAGCATTATCAAGAGCAAATGGCCCATCAATAATTCCACCTTTTATTTGTCCTCTATCCCCCCCCATTTTACTTAATATAGCTGCTTCAACCGTATCTTTAATTGCTGGATTTACTACTTCTAATGCAGAGAGTAAAGCTACCTTCGGCTTTTCATAGCCTATTTTTATAGCTAATTCTATTGCATTTTCTATAATTTGCTTTTTATCATCCATGGAAGGTTCAATAGCTATTGCACAATCTGTAAGTAACTGAAGACCTTCTCCGTATTCTTTATCAAATACAGAAACTTGACTTATCAGCCTACCCGTAGTATTTAAACCCTTTTCCTTATTTAAAACTGCCTTTAAAAAAAAGTGCTAGTATGCAATAATCCCTTCATTATTGCATTTGCATTCCCATTACGTACACATTCAACAGCCTTTTCTGCAGCCTTTTTATGCTCTGGTTCATGTATAATTTCTGAATTTAAACCAATATTATTTTCATTTACTAGTTTTACTATTTTATTTTTATCTCCAATTAAAACAAATTCTGCTAAATTTAAATTGTTTGCTTCTTGAATTATTTCTAATATTTCCACATCTTCCGCTGCTGCTATGGCAATCCTTTTCTTTTGCTTATTTCTAACCCTTTCCATCAAAGAATCTAAACTGTTAATCATCTTTCCACCTCTAAACATTAATTATTTTATTTTTCACCTTATACTTGCAAACAAGATATTATAATATCTTGTTTGCAATATACATGAAAAGATTTTAACTCATATACTCTAGTCTCCTAATAGCTTTTTCATAGTTTTCAGTAACAGTCTTTTGAAGTTCTTCTACTTCTTCATTGCTTAAGTGTTTGAATCTTCTTTGAATCCCTATATACTCTTTAAGAGGTTTAAGTTTTTTTGGTTTGCTATTTATTGTAAACCTTCCATTTTCATATTCATAAAGGATCCATGCTCCTGTTTGAACAGCTAATCTCGCTAATTCTATTGATTTAGCTGGATCATATCCCCATCCTGTAGGACATGGAGTTTGTATATGGATCAAGGAAGGTCCATCTATATTTTTTTTGCTTTCTGAACTTTTTTTTCTAAAATCATTTATATTATGAATAGATGCTGATGCTGCATATGGAATATCATGGGCTATGGCTATTTGTAGTAAATTTTTTTTCTTTCTGTGGGTTTTCCAGCTGGTGTAGTAGTTGTACTTGCATAATACGGCGTAGAACTACTTCCTTGTACTCCTGTATTCATATACGCTTCATTGTCATAACATATATATAGTATCCTATCTCTTCTTTCTAAACTCCTGACAAAGATTGCAATCCTATATCTACAGTTCCACCATCACCTGCAAAAGCTAACACAGTAGTTTCCTTATTCCCTTTTGCATTTAAAGCTGCCCTTACTCCCGCTGCACATGCAGCAGTATTCTCAAGGTTCCCCTGAAATCCTGGTATTTTTAAAGCCGCTTCATTCCCAAATCCTGAAAATAAAGCTGCACATCCTGGAGGAATAATAATTATAGTATCTTCACCTAATGCATCTAAAGTGTTTCTAATGATTAATTCTAACCCACACCCTGCACAAGCACTAACACCATGTGAAACCAAACCTTTCGAATTATGTTTAATATCATACATTCTTAATCACCTGCCTAATTTCCATTGGATTATCTTTTAAATCTATCCACTCGGTATGTTCTTCTCTCTTACCATCTTTTATTTCTAATAACTCATTATATATTTTCTCAATATTGTCAATAGTAACATCTCTTCCACCAAGTCCACCAACATAGTGTCTAATATCAACCGCTTCATCTTTTAATGCTGCACAAGTTTCACTCCAAACAGGACCTCCTTGTCCTCCTAGTCCAGCACTTCTATCAAATACCCCTATTACCTTTTTCCTGCCAATATTCTTCTTAGTTGTTCAACGGGGGGGAATGGCCTAAACATCATTACCTTTGCTAGTCCAACTTTCTTACCTTCTGCTCTCATATTATCTACAACATACTTTGCTGTACCACACATAGAGCCAAGAGCTACAAGCACTACATCAGCATCATCAGTTTTATAACCTTCCACTATTTCAAGTTTTCTTCCGAATTTCTCTTCAAATTCTACTAATACTTCATTCATAACTTTAAATACATTATCCATACTTAATTTTTGCTGATATCTCATTTCAGTATACTCTTCTGGCCCTGTTAAATCAGATAAAAACATCGGATCTTTTGTATCTAAATAAGTATTTTTGGGTACATATGGTCCCACAAATTCATCTACTAACTTTTCATCTGGCACATCTACCTTCTGCATAGAGTGTGATAAGAAGAAACCATCTAAACAAACCATAGCAGGTGTTATTACCCTTTCATCCTCCGCAACTCTATATGCTATAAGCATCAAATCCAATACCTCTTGAACATTTTGTGAATAAAACTGCAACCATCCCATATCTCTTTGAGACATTGTATCTCCGTGTTCACACCATAGTGACCAAGGTGCAGCTACTGCTCTATTTACGACTGGCATAACTATGGGAACTCTATTACCTGCAGCCATTCCAAGAACCTCATGCATTAAAGCTAGTCCATTGGAAGAGGTTGCAGTCGCTGCTCTCACTCCTGTTAGCTGAGCTGTTGTTGCTACTGACATAGCACTATGCTCTGATTCGACTCTTATATATTCAGCCTTAAGTTCATCCGATGCAACCATCTCTGCTAATCTTTCCGACATTGGACTTTGAGGTGTTATTGGATATACCGATACTACTTGAACTTTAGCTAACTTCATAGCTTCAGCAGCAGCTTCATTTCCATCTAACATTTTATATGCCATTATACCTCACTCCTTTCTGGCACCATACTAATACATTTTTTTAGGACATTCGTTTGCACAAATTCCACATCCTTTACAATAGTTAAAATCAAAAACTACACATTCTTTATCTTCCTTATTTATTTCAATAATATTTACTGGACAAACCATTGCACAAGTACCGCATTTTATACACTCCTCAAAATTTACCTTTGGTCTTTCTAACCTCCAACTTCCTGTATATGAAGCAGTAAATGTGGTAGCTACAGGTCCTTGCACATTATGCTTTTTTTAATTTCTTCGTATGCAATTCTTGCTGCTTTTGCATTACTGTCACCTGCCTTTTCACCAAACATTGATTTAATAGCTTTTTCCACTGAATCTATTTTCAATAATCCAGTTCCTGCCAATGCCCCCCCAAGCATTGAACTATTAGGTATTCTTCTGCCTATACTTTTAAACGCTATTTTAGTTCCATCTACATAATAAATTCCTTTAAAACCAAATTTTTTTAAATTTAGCTAGAACTTTTTCGTCTTCCGTATTTAAAACTAAAATGCTGTCTTCATTAATACCTTCAGATATATCTACCCCCTTATCAACAACAGTATAATCCATAACTAGTACAACATCAGGATTGTAAACAAATGAATTTACTAGTATTGGCTTGTCATCCATTATGATACTTGTATTAACAGGTGCCCCACGTCTTTCATGACCATATGCTGGAATCGTAATAGCATATTTATCCTCATATAAAGATACAGCTTCTGAAAACACTTTCCCTGCTGTTACTACTCCCTGACCTCCTAATCCATAGAACTTTAATTTAATCACTTATCTTCACCCTTCCCTTTCTTAATATAAGTATAAAATTCCCTAGGAATAATATTAATTAAATGATGTGTGAAATCGTTTGGTTTGTTTCTCTATAGTAAATAATGTTTCTTTAAGATAAATTATAACACAGTCAAATTACAATTGCAATAATTCTTCATGATTTTTTTTCTTTAAATTAAATTATGTTTATTATAGAGAAACGATCTAAGCAAAAAAAATAGCAAGACACGTATTTGTCTTGCAAAAAAATATAAATATATTCTCTAGTTATAGTAAGCCAGTAATATACCACCAAGGTATTTGAATTAATAATACCGTTATATACACCACTAAAGTAAGTGGAATCCCCATCTTTATTATATATGAATCATCATACATTCCATACTCTTCTCCCATACCAACTAATATTGTTATATGTTGATAAGGAAGTATATAATGAAATGCAACGGATGTGTAAACTAATAATGCAGGTACTAACGGATTCAGCGATGATGAGCAAGTATATGTTAAAAATGCAGGTATTACAATGCCCATAACTGCCATGACACTTCCCAAAACCATGTGAAGTCCTATAGATATAGTAACCACTAATAATCCAAAAAGAAATATATTTTCAGGTACTGAAGACGGCAATATAGAAGATACTATCCAAGAATTCATGCCTGTTATTTCTCCTATCCTACCTATAGCCAATGCAGCATTCAAGAAAAATAAGGTATCAATAGGAACGGTTTCCCATGAATCATTGGTTAAAACATCTCCAATAATTGGCATACTCATTAGTATAGCAATGAACATAGTTACCCATCCTAAGTCTATATTATGTATAGAATCAGTCATCCAAAGACCTATAGCTACTATTACCCAAATATAGTTTTCTTTTCTAAAACAGTTAACTTACCTAAATTATCTAGTTTTCCTTGGATTACTTCTTTGTTTATAGTTATCGAAGAACTAGGTTTAAAAATTATTAGTAGCAATATACAAGTAAATATACTTGCAGCTAATGCAGGTACCCCCCCCATATGATAAAACCAATCTAGCCACCCAAATTTTTGGCCAGCAAAATCTACAGCTATCATATTAATGGTACTATCTCCAGTTAAAAACAACATAGATGTTGGAACAGCAGCTGCAAATACGGAAAAACCAATAATTGCTGCATCCTTTTTTTACCATCTCTGCACTTTTTATAATTACTTGCATTACAGACAGCACTATAAAAGCCCGAGGCCAAGGGTGAGGAATTAATAAACTTAATATAATTTGAAGAACAAAAGTGGATATTATTATGCTTTTAAAAGAATTAACAAATTTTAAAACGAAAAGGTATGCAATCCTTTCTCCTAATCCCGATCTGTTAACAGCATCAGCTATTAAATAAGCACCAATTACTAAATATATAGTAGGTGAAGTCCAAAGAGAAAATACATCTGATGCTGGTGCTATATTGAACAGTACTAAACTAGTTAGATATAAAATGGATATAAATCCAACATTAGCTATTCCTGTAGCCCAAAATACAACAGTCATTAAACTAAGAGCCATAGTTTTTTTGTCCATCAGAAGAAATATTAGGTATATCAATATTCCAAATGACAATTGCGATTATAATACCCAATATAAGGCCGATATTCTTTTTATTTTTATATAATCGTGACATAATAATTCTCCTTCAATAATGAAATTAGCTTCATTAAGAAAGGAATGGGTGAAGTGATTGATGATACTTAGTATATAATAGAATTTATTTAATTGCAAGATATTTTAACTTTATGGATGGAATTAAGTAATTGTTAAAAAAACCATTAATTATTATTATCAATTCTGAACTTCAAAATATTTATGAAGAACTTAAAGAAAATAGTCAAAAATTATTAAAATATAAAGAATCCTTTGAAAAATGGTAGAGGACAGAAATAGCTATTTTAAAATATATGTAGAAGCTACCTTTATAAGAATGAAACAAGGTCATATATTAAACGGGCAATTAAAACCAGCATAGAATGTTCAAATTGCAGTAGAAAATTATTTTATTATTCATACACATATAAGAACTGATTATAATGCTCTTATTCAATAACCGTAAAACGTTAAATTACTTAAAATAGTTTTTAAAACTTGCAGCCACTTTTTGGATTATTTGTATTTATGTGTCCAAAAATAATTAAATTATTTAACAATAAATAGTGCTTAGAAATTTACTTCTAAAAAGAAGTTCGTTTCTAAGCACATTTGCTTTATTTAAGTCTGAGTAATTTGACTTATATCTTTTCTTCTTTAAAAGCCTTAATTAAAGATACTATTGCCAATAACATTACAAAAATAAATGGAAATGCCGCTGCAACTGAAGCTGTTTGCAAAGCTTCTAATCCGCCAGAAAGAAGTAAAGATGTAGCAAATAAAGATTGCACTATTCCCCATAAAATTTTTCTATTAGTCGAAGGATTTAAATTTCCTTCTGATGTAAACATTCCTAATACAAATGTAGCTGAATTAGCAGAAGTAATAAAGAATGTACACAATAATATTACCGTGATTATAGAGAGCACAAAACCTAAAGGATAATAATCAAACACTTGGAACAAGGCCGTTTCTGGTGATTTAGCAGCTATTGATAAAGCTTCCAATCCCATTTTATCAACTAGATTAATTCCTAAAGTTCCAAATGCAGAAAACCAAATAATAGACGCTAAGGCTGGTGCTATTATAACTCCTGCTATAAATTCCTTGATCGTTCTTCCCTTAGATATTCGGGCTATAAAGCTGCCTACAAAAGGTGCCCACGCTATCCACCATGCCCAATAAAATATTCTCCAGCTATTTAACCAACCATTATCACCAAAGGCACTTATACTTAAACTATCTTTAATAAAATCATTTATATATAAGCCTAATCCATTAGTAAAATTATTAATCATACCTAATGTAGGCCCTATTATTATAACAAGACCTAATAACAGAAATGCTAAAAATAAATTGATATCTCCTAGAATTTTTATGCCTTTATCTATACCACTTACTGCAGTCCAAATAAATAAAATTGTAATGATTAAAATTATCCCTATTTGAACTAATCTTGTTTCTGGTATATTAAAAAGGTAATTTAATCCACTGTTAATTTGAAGAGTGCCTAATCCTAAGGATGTAGCTACCCCCCCTGCTACTGTAGCAAATACAGCAAGAATATCTATTAATTTTCCAACAGGTCCATTAACCTTCTCTTCTCCAAACAAAGGAATAAATATACTGCTAATAAGACCAGGTTTATTTTTTTTCTAAATTGAAAATATGCAAGAGCAAGACCTATAATGCTATAATTTGCCCATGGATGAAGTCCCCCAATGCATAAAGGATGATTTCATTGCAAAATCTGCAGCTTCTATACTTCCAGGCTTTAACCCCCCCATAGGATTTACAAAATGAGAAATAGGCTCAGCTACCCCCCAAAAGACAAGTCCAATACCCATGCCTGCTCCAAATAACATGGCAAACCAAGATGCGTTACTATATTCTGGTTTTGAATCATCTGGTCCTAATTTAATATTTCCATATTTACTAAAAGCTAAAACAATAGCAAAAATTACAAATATCAACATGGAAATTAAATAAGCCCAACCAAAATTATTCGTTAAAAATTTAATAATGAACTTGCAAAATTGGCAAAGCTATCTTGAGCAACTATACCCCCCCATAGTACAACTATTATGGACAAAACAAGGGATATATAGAATACTTTATTATTCCTTTTACTATCGTTTTTCATATTTCTGGCCTCCTGTTCAATACTACTAAAATGCTAATTTTTCCAGCATTTATAGGGCGATAAGTTTATCGCCCTATAAATATAATTACATTTTAACCTTAAATACAGTTTGTTCTTTAATTTCTGTAGTTAATGCCTTTAATGCTACCCCCCCAACTCTATGGTATCTTAATTTCCACTGTTCATCCTTTGATGTATTCGGATCTCCTAATGGATAAGGTATTGATATAGTTGGAACTATTTTATTTGA
>JMBV01000386.1_pt1 | contig 14462 bp, 18 predicted proteins | sample 616531 | NCBI WGS metagenome assembly JMBV01 (sample SAMN02727904, study PRJNA239997) | anaerobic digester metagenome | biome: anaerobic digester; isolation source: mesophilic anaerobic digester inoculated with municipal waste water sludge... | place: Germany: Bielefeld University, CeBiTec ... | reverse complement strand
CCCTAGATTTAGACACGGAATCAAATCTATGGAAAATGAGAATAGAAAACAATGCCCATAATATATTGGATTTTGTAAAAGCAGATATAAATAGGATGGCTAAATATAAAAAGAAAATACTGCCTTTATATTATGAATTAGATTTTGGATGGAAAGAGGCCTTTTATATAGAAAAGGATGGAATAAGTATTCCCATGGTGGGGGGGAAAATAGATAGAATAGATAAATATGTAGAAGAAGATAAATACATCATTATAGACTATAAAAATACAGACTATAATCTTAGAAATATGGGACATATGGCAAATGGACTATCCTTGCAATTGCCTACATATATAATGGGTCTAGAAGGCCAAAATGTAGTAGCAGCTGCCTATGGTATAATCTCTAAAGGAGAAATGGATTTCAAAATCATAAATGAAGAGGAAAAAGAACTAGTAGGTAGAAAAAGAACTGGCATAGCAAGTGGAGAAGAACTGGACGAATTATTAAATACAACTGTAGATTATATAATAGAGTATGTAAATAGTATTCATCTTGGAGACTTTTCCATAAATCCCAAGGAATGTTCTCCCTATTGTATATATAGGGATATATGTAGATATAAAGAAAAAAAATGGAAGATATGCTAGAAAGCAGCTAGGATGGACTCCAGTTGCTTTCTATTGTATCTAGTTCTATATTATAAAACTCCTTACAATTATTGACTACATAAGCAGGCACTAAATAGCCCCCCCTCCTTTTGGAGATGAGGGTTTATTTAGTGTTTAATTTATGAAATAATCAAATAGTTCTATCTTGTAAACTAAAGTCCATTATTATAATATATAAATATATAGTTATAAATAAGGAAGGTGGAAAATTGAAAAACACCAATAGTCAAGACCGTGCTATTAAAACCATAAACAAGAACATAGCCGTAAATGCAGGGGGGGCAGGTACGGGGGGGAAGACCAAGGTACTTACGGAAAGATTTATATATATTTTAGAAAATGGGGGGGATTTGGAAGAGGGAAAAGAAATAGAATCCATAGTAGCTATTACCTTTACAAAAAAAAGCAACTCAAGAAATGAAAGAAAGAATTAGAGAAGAAATTCAAAGGAAATCCCTTGAAGATGAAAAATGGAGAAGATATTATAAGGATATGGAAAAAGCCAATATATCCACTATACATAGTTTTTGTGGAAATATTCTAAGGGAAAATTCCATAGAAGCAGGTATTGATCCTCTTTTACAGTTTTAGATGATGTAGAAGGGGGGGATAAGATTTTACAGGAAACTATATTGGAAATATTATTAAAAGCCATAGAGGAAGATCAAAATACTTACAATTTTATTAGACTATTTGGGAAAGACAATTTAAACCCCATAATGGAAGAATTAAAGGCTATATATTATAAAATCAGAACAGTAGGCATATCCTTTAAAGAGGTAAAATCCAAGACCCTAGCTACTATAGATAATATTAGGGTGGATTTAGGGGGGGATATAGAATATATAAAAAAAATACCTTTTTATACTTAATGCCTATTTCTAGGAAGAATTCCAAAATATACAAATTACAGAAAGATGATATTTGGATTAAATTTTCTAATGGAGAATATAGTAACGAAGAATTAATTCCAATATTAGAATATTTATATGATAATATAGGCACCAATAAAAATGAAACTGAAACCATAGAAGAGTTACAAAGAACTATAGAAAATATTTCTATAATAAAGGAAAAAGAAAATAGATGGATATATGAAATAGCCTTAGACTTACTTATAGAAATAGATAGGAAATATTCTATTAAAAAGAAGAATTAGGTGTATTAGATTATGATGATTTGCAAATCTTAACTTTAGGATTATTGGATAATGAAATAATAAAAGAAGAATATCAAAATAAGTTTAGATACATAATGGTAGATGAATTTCAAGATACTAATGAATTACAGAAGAAAATATTTTATAAACTTTGTTCAAAGGAAAGCACATTGGACAGGGAAAATCTATTTATAGTGGGAGACCCAAAACAATCTATATACGGTTTTAGGGGAGCAGATTTAGAGGTGTTTTACGATGTAATGGAGGATATGGAAAATATATCTGGAGAGGGACCTATTATTTTAGAAAAAAAACTTTAGAACAGTAGATACGGTTTTAAATATGTTAAACGATTTATTTGAAAAACTAATGGGGAGAAATACAATAAATTAGAAAATCACCATGTATCTGAAAACCCCATAGATGTGGAGATTTTAGAAAAGATAGATTTAGAAATTCCTCCAGGAATAAGTGAAAGTGAATACAATAGCTATTATGAAAGCAGATTAGTAGCTAGTAGAATAAAAGAATTAGTAGAAAAGAAGGCTATAGCTATGGGGGGGACTTTGCCCTTTTATTTAGGGCTACTACTATAGATTATATATATGAAGATGCCTTTATAGAATATAATATACCTATTACAATATTAGTGGTAGGGGGGGTTTTTACAATAGACAGGAAATTAAGGATATAATAAATGCCTTAAAGGCCTTATCTAATAGATATGATACTATAGCCACTATAGGCCTTCTAAGATCTCCAATGATAGGCCTATCAGATAAAAGCATATATTGGCTATTGCGATATAAAGAGGAAAATCTATTAAATACTATGAAAAAGGATATTCCCTATATTGGAATAGAAGAACAAGAAAAAAAATAAGTACTGCTTTAGTTTTATTAGAAGAATTAAAGATAAAAAAAAGATTTATATGGAATGTATGCTTTAGTAATGGAATTAATAGATAGGACCTATTATGAAGAAACTCTATTATTACAGGAAGGGGGCAAGCAGGCCCTAGCCAATGTATATAAGTTTATGGATATAGTAAGGGAATTTGATAGGGAGCATTCAGCTTCTATTGAAGATTTTATAGACTATATAGAGGAAGTAAAAAAATCTAGAGGAATCTCAAGCTAAAATTGAAACAGAAGATGCAGATGTGGTAAAACTAATGACTATACACAAGGCCAAGGGATTGCAATTCCCTGTGGTGGTAATTCCTCAAATGGCTCGGGGGATTTAATTATGATAAATCTAGTATATTATTTCACAAGAAAATTGGTATAGGAATAAAATATGAGGAGAAATCTCCCCCCCTTTTTGAAATTATAAAAAAAATGATTTAAGAGAAAAAGAAGGAGAAGAAAACCAACGAATACTATATGTGGCTATGACTAGGGCAGAAAAGCGATTAATAATAGGAAATCAGGGAAAAGATAGTGGATTTAAGAAATTAATAAAGGATTTAATGGATTTAGAACAGACCACTAGCATAGAAAATATTAGCCAAGTTCCTGGGGGGGAGAAAAAAAAGATATAAAATTAATTGATAGTGATAAATTTAATATAAAATCCTCCCATAATGGAGACTATCCATTAATAGTAGATTTACCAAATTATAATCAAAAGACCTTTAATAATTTTAATATATCTCAATTTCTAGACTATAATCGTTGTAAAAGGGAATTTTATATGAATTATTATAAAAGATTGCCTATTAGCATTAGTAGCCCTAGGGAAGAAACAGAAATTAGTAGCTCTAAAATAGACCCACTATATAAAGGAAATATAGTTCATGAATTTACAGAATACTATAATCTAAGTATGAACCCAAGGGAATTGTTAGAAAAACTTGTGCTTTCCTATGGTCTAGAATATGATGAAAATATAGAAAAAGAACTAATGCCTTATATAAATAATTATTTAAAATATCATAGGGAGGACTATGATAAAATTTATATAGAAAAGGAATTCTTCTTTAAAGTAGGAGAGGACTTTGTTCGAGGGAAAATAGATAGGATTAATATTAAAAATAATCAGGCTGAAATAATTGACTTTAAAACCAATAAGGTAGATAATAAGAATGAATTAATAAAATATTATAAACCTCAATTAGAATTCTACACTAATGCAGTGGAGAAAATCATGGGCATAGAAGTAATTCGTGCTGGTATTCTATTTTTAAAAACAGGGGGGGAAATGGTAGAAATAGATATTAGTGAAGATGCCTTAAATAAAAATTATAGTGAAATTGAGGACTTTATTGAATTTGTAAATGGAAATATTTCCATTGAAGCTTATGAAAAAGCTAAATATTGTAATGAATATTGCAAATATAATATAATATGCAATAGAGATTAGGGGAACAATATGGAAAACTATTTAAGACTCAGGGATGGGGTTGAATTATTTTATAAAAAGGATATTCCAGAAAAACCATTGGCAGCTATTTTAATAAATCACGGCTTTGCAGAACACTGTGATAGATACGACTATGTAGCAGAAAGACTAATGGAAGAAAATTTTATTGTATATAGATACGATTTAAGAGGCCATGGAAGGACTAAATCTCCAAAGGGCCATATTAAAAGCTTTATGGACTTCGCTCAAGATGCAGACGAAATGGTGGATTTAATCCAAAAGGAAAATCCAAATCTACCTATTTTTATGCTAGGCCATAGTATGGGTGGTTTTATTACCTGCTTATATGGAATTGAATATCCCGATAAATTAGAGGGACAAATATTTTCTGGAGCAGCAGTTCAAAGAGTTCCACAAGTAGAAGGAATTAAAGGAGACTTATTTAGAATTGCCAATGTATTTACTCCCAAGAAAAAAAATAAAATCAATTATCCGGGGGGGATGTGTGTAGTGTAGTAGAAGTAGTGGAGGATTATAATAATGATCCTATGGTATTAACAGAAGCTACTATGAATTTCTATGTGGAATTTTTAGTAAAGGGAACAGATTGGATAGGGAAAAATATATCTAAATACAAATACCCATGTTTAATAACCCATGGAGAAAAGGATAAAATAGTACCAAAGGAAATAGGTATGTTTTTATACAATAGCATATCCTCAAGGGATAAGGAAATAAAAATTTATGATGGATTATATCATGAGATATTAAATGAGAATGAAAAGGATAAAATACTATGGGATATGACCAATTGGCTTTATAAAAAAAATTAGGCCTAAGTTTTAATGCTTAAATTATACTATTAAAGGGTGCTTATATGAAAAACGTAATATAATCATTATTTTAGTATTATTTATGGTTTTTTTTAAATAGTGATCTTTCCTATGGAGAGGAAAACAATACTATTTTAATAATTGTAGACGAATTGGATTTTGAAACTATAGATGAAATATCAAATAAAAATCCCTATGGAGCTGGATTTATCAATACAAACACTAGAAATCCCTATGGAAATGAAAGTTTCTATTTTTCTTTAGCTACTGGGAGAAAAGTAGGGGGGGTAAAAAGTGAATACTATAAAGGCCTCTATAAGGACAAGGGGGGGGAACCATTCAAATACTTGGTTTCCCTGAATTATATAATAGTCTTAAAAAGAGGAATAATAATATTCATTTAGAAATACTAGGGGGGGACAAATTAAAAGAGCAGGGGGGGATTTCCTATATAGGTAGCGATTCCTCTGCTATAATAGCTGCTAATTCTAAGGGAGAAATTAAATTTGGAGAAACTTCACTAGAATATAATAATATTTGGCTAAGGGATAAAAGCAATGAGTACTTATCTAAATCTAATATTCTGGTACTGTCCTATGAAATTGGAGATACTAAATCTAGAGTAAATATTTTAAGAGATTATATTGAAGATTTTAAAGACTACGATATTATGATTATTCCAAGAGATATATCCCCCCCCAATATGAAATATATTTTAAACAAGAGTTTAGTTCCAGTAATATATATAAATGGAGAAGAAGGCTTATTAAAGACATTATCAACTAAAAGAGAAGGTTTTATTACAGTAGGAGATATATATGCAGAATTGCTTTCTACCCAAGAAGAAATAAGCCCAAGAGCTTTAGGGAGCAAAATAGACACTGTGGAAAAAGAAAATAGTCTTAAAGAATTAAAGATTCTATTTTCTAAAACCATAAGCTTAATTTTTATAGCCACTATATTTCATGGCATTGTATATTATTTACAATGCTATAATTCCTATTTTCTTTATAAAAATAGATTGGATAAATTAAATCAAATGCATTTATATAATACTTTTATACTGGTAAATATTCTAGTATCATTGGTAATGGGATTATCTTCTCTCCATATAAACTTATTTTTATATTTATTTATCAATTTATTGGTCAGCTATATTATAAACATTTTTATAGCAGAAAAAGAAGTAAACCCCCCCATTGGATTATTTTCCAGTCTTACTTATGGAATCATATTATTTGGAATATTTTTCTTTCCGGAACTTATATATAATTCCTATATAGGATTTAATAATCTATTTTATGGTGCCAGATATTATGGATTCAATAATGGAATTATGGGAGTATTGCTAATCAGTTCCATAATTAGTTATTATTTTGTAAGAGACTATATTGAAAATGAATTTGTAAAAGATTTAGTATGTATATTGTATTTTGCCATTAATATGTTAGCTTTATCCGCCAGTTTTGGCACTAATACTGGAGGCTTTATAACCTCTGTAATACTATTTTTAATTATGATTTACACCAATATTTTAGAAAAGGACTGGAGCATTAAAAATATAATAATACTAGTATTAATGGCCATATCTATATTTGGTATCAATATGTATTTTGACTATCATAGCCACGAAAAATCCCATGCCATTAACTTTCTAATGAGAATAAAAAAAACTTTGGCTTTGTGGAATTTAGGGATATGTTTAGGATTAAAATTAAGGAATTAATTAAATGGACTATATTACCACCCTTTAGCATAGTGATTATAGCCCAAATAATTTCACTAAAAAAACTGAAAAACATAATGCCAAAGTTTAAAAGCGAATATTATATTATTATATTTGTAGCCCTAATAGGCTTTATATTAAATGATACAGGAATGATTACATTTATATATATGATACATTATTTAATATCTTGGATAATTTATGAAAATATGGGAAATCAGAATTTTTGATTTCCCATATCTTTATAAACTAAAAGAATCTATTATCTCTTCAAAAGAAATATTATAAAATATCATAAGTGCAGTAAAATTTGTGATTAAAGACAATATAATCAATAATCTATAGCCTCCTAAATTATAAAACGCAGGCCCTAATATGGAAAATACAGTTACTGCAAGGGCATTTGTAGTATATAGTAGGCTCATAAATATTCCCCTTTTACTCGGCTCTATTTCAGACAATAGGGTTTGATATGCTGTCCAACCTGAATCTAAGCCAAAGGCCATTAATCCTAAGGAAGCTATAATAAAATGTAAATTCTTAGAGATTAAAAGCCCCCCCACAAGACTTATAAAGACTAAAGAATAGGAGATTTTGGCCAATTTTTCTTTTCCTATTTTGTCTATAAATATTCCAGCTAATATTACCCCCCCAACATAGTTCCACTGGCTACTATGGTATATACATAGCCTATCTTCAATTGATCTAATTGAAATACACTAGATAAATAAATGCCTAAAAAAAATTCATTAAAAAAAAGTGGTGTGGCTAAAAATAAAAATGCTATTAATAAAGCTTTAAAATTAGTAGGCTTCTTAATCATGAAAAACAATTCTTTGGATTCCAATTTAATTTCTAGATTTTTTTTCTGTTTCAGGTAATATTATCATTAATATTAGAGTTATAATGCCTATTATAGTTAAGGGTAAATAAATACTAAGTAAATGATTGTATTTTGCAATTAAATTAGTAGCATATATAGGACTGCCTAATATGGCAATACCAAAAGCTGTTCTAAGTAGTCCTGAAGCCTTCCCTCTAGATTCATAGGGTATAAATTCACTTAAATAGCTTAGGTTTATGCCACTTAAGGCAAAATACCCAATGCCAATAAATATTCTACCAACAGCAAATATTATAGGAATTTTGGCTAGGCCAGAAACAATGGTACCAATTATAAAAAAACAATAGGGAAATCATAATACTTTTCTTTTTCCCATATTTATCTGCAAAAGCCCCTAGTATTGGCACCAATAAACCTACAATAGAAAAACCTATATTGAAAAAAAACCACTGAACTAGGACTAATCCCAAAATACTCAGATAAATAAGGCGCTAATGGTGCAACTAGATTCATTTCTACAGCTATGATCAATTGTATAAAAAGGTGGTAAAAACATTAAAAAATTCTGCATAAAATCCTCCTTTAAAAATATAGTATCTTTATTATATTATATTATATTTGTAAAAAGAAATAGTAATGATATAATATGGCCTAGGAGATTGTTAGACAGTCGAAATAAATTAAAGATGTTATTTGGAAGGGGGACAAATTTTGTTAAAAAAAATTTATATCATATTATAAACCACATAAAAAAACTATTCTTTATAGACATGTTTTTTTGCTTTTCTAATATCCGTATTTGATTTAATATTTCCCATGGTATCTAGAAATATAGTAAATAATATAATACCAGCAGGGAGAATGGATTTATTAATTAGATGGACTATAATAATGATTGGCCTATTTATACTAAGGTATATAAGTTATTATATAGTATCTTATTGGGGGGGACATGTACTGGGAGTTTATATTGAACACGATATGAGAAAAGATCTATTCGGGCATTTACAAACCCTGCCTTTTAGCTATTACGATAATACTAAAACTGGTCATATAATGTCTAGACTTGTAAATGATTTAAGAGATATAACAGAATTAGCTCATCATGGGCCAGAGGATTTATTTATTTCTGCTGTAATGCTAGTAGGTTCCTTTATTATGTTAATTAGAATCGATTGGAGACTAACTGCAATAATCTATACTTTTATACCAATAATGATTTGGTTTACTATATCTAAGAGAAATAAAATGGAAAATTCTTTCCGTCAGGTTAGAAAGGAAATTGCAGATGTAAATGCACAGCTGGAAAATAGTATTTCAGGAGTACGGGTTGCAAAATCATTTACTAATGAGGATTATGAAATAGAAAAATTCAATACTGTAAATGATGTATTTAGAGATGCTAGAAAAGCATCCTATAAGGCAATGGCAGAGTTTGCTGCAGGTATTGGCCTTATGACTAATATATTAAATTTAGTGGTTATATCTGCGGGAGGATATTTTGTATATCTTAATTATATAAACACAGGGGGGGATTTATTTGCCTATATGTTATATGTAAACTTCTTTATGCAACCAATTAGGAGACTGGCAGATTTCATACAACAATATCAAGAAGGTATGACAGGCTTTGAAAGATTTATGGAAGTTATGAATATAGAACCAGATATAGTAGATAGTCCAAATGCCGTAGACTTAGAAGATGTAAAAGGAGATATTGAATTTAAAGATGTTTCCTTTAGTTATACCAATGGAGAAAACAGAGTATTATCCAATTTAAACTTAAATATAGAGGCAGGTAAGACTGTTGCCATAGTAGGACCTTCTGGTGGAGGAAAGACTACATTATGCCATTTAATACCTAGATTTTATGAAGTAAATAATGGTGTTATAACTGTAGATGGTACAGATATAAAGGATATTAAATTAAAATCCCTTAGAGGAAATATTGGTTTAGTTCAGCAAGATGTATTTTTATTTACTGGAACCATAGCGGATAATATATTATATGGAGATCCAGATAAACCTAGGGAAGATATAATTGAGGCTGCTAAAAGGGCAAGAATTCATGATTTTATTATGGAACTTCCCAATGGCTATGATACTTATATTGGGGAAAAGGGAGTTAAATTATCTGGAGGACAAAAACAAAGAATTTCTATAGCCAGATTATTTCTTAAAAATCCACCAATACTAATATTAGACGAAGCCACATCTGCATTGGATAATGAAACAGAAATATTAATCCAAGAATCCTTAGAGGACTTGGCAAAAGACAGAACTACTTTAATAATTGCCCATAGATTATCCACTATAAAAAAATGCAGATGAAATTATAGTTTTAACCAATGAAGGAATAGAAGAAAGAGGTAGCCACGAAGATTTATTAGATAAAAGTGGAATTTACTCTCATTTATATAATTTGCAATTTAAAGATTTAGTTTCTTAAAAAAATTTTTTTTACAATCCTAAATAGAAGATGTCATCCTAAGTACATTATTTGTCATCTTGAGCACACCTTTTGTCATTCTTCACCTGCTCAGGATGACATTTTGTTTTTTAGAGTGACATTTTTTCAGTTTGTTTTCCTGTTTTTCTGGGTAAATAAAAAAAATAAGAAAATTTTTTAAAATTTTAATCCTTTTTTTTGTTACTTTATTGTAAATACTTATTTACAAAATTGTAATGCATTTTTTTCCACTAATATAGTATCCTATATATAGATATAATAATAATATAATTATTAAGCACAATTATCGACAAGGAGTGGATTCTATGACAAAAAAAACAAAAATTGAAGAAGAGAAGACAGAGAAGAAAATATATAATTGCTTTTATAATAATATTCTCCTTGTTTTTTTATAAAAACCTCTCAGAATTATAGTCTTAGAAATGTGTCAGGTGTAGTAGAGGCTGGAAATCTATCTGAAAGTATATCCTTAATTTCAGACAAATCTCCAGTAAATGTGGCATTTAAACATGAAAAAGACTTAATGGAAGCAGAGGAAGTACAAAAAGCTCAATTGGCCTTGGAAAAGGAAAGGGAAGAGAAGAAGAGACAAGAAGCAAATAAAGATAGGAAAATTGCCTATTTGACCTTTGATGATGGACCTTCTACAAATGTAACACCACAAATTCTAGATATTCTAGATGAATATGATGTAAAGGCTACATTTTTTTTGTAATAGGAAATTTAGCAGAAAAACATCCAGATATAATAAAGAGGATGAATGAATCAGGCCATGGAATAGGAAATCATAGCTATACTCATTCCTATAAACATATATATAAAAACACTACAAATTTCTTAAATGAATTAAAAGCTACAGAAAATGTATTGAAGAATATATTAGGAGATAGTTTTGAATCCAAAGTTATTAGATTTCCAGGCGGTTCCTTTGGCCAACAAAAGGCAAATTTTAGAAAGGCAGCAGTTGACAATGGATATGCTTATTATGACTGGAATGCATTAAATGGAGATGCAGAGGGTAAAAGCTTTCCCACAAATAGATTGGTACAGAGGTTGAAGAGCACTACCAATGGGCAAAGAGAATTAATTGTACTAATGCACGATATGGGAGGCAAACAGACTACAGCTGACGCATTGCCAGAAATAATAGAGTATTTACAAGAAAATGGATATGAATTTGAGGTTCTAAAATAATTGCTGTATATACAGCAATTATTTTACTATAATGGAGGGTGGAATTATGTCAAATAATAGAATTTTATTGGTGGAAGATGAGGAGCATATTAGAAAATTTGTTAAAATCAATTTAGAGGGAAATGGATTTCAGGTTTGGGAATCTGGTAGTGGGGGGGAAGAAGGTTTGGAAATTGCTCGGGCTGAGGAAATAGATGTGGTATTACTAGATATTATGTTACCAGGTATAGATGGGTTTCAAGTTTGCAAAACTTTAAGAGAAGAGTTCCCGGATATAGGTATAATTATGCTTACTGCAAAAGCTCAAGATATAGATAAAATCATGGGTTTAGAATATGGCACCGACGATTATATGGTAAAACCTTTTAATCCTCAGGAATTGGTACTTAGAGTGAAGTCTCTAATTAGAAGAATGGAAAAACCAAAATCCAATGAATCAGATATAATAATAGATGAACCTTTTAAAATGGACAAATATGCTAGGAAATTTTACAAAGATAGCGAGGATGTGGAATTAACTCCTACAGAATTTTCCATTATGAAATTATTCGTAGAAAATCCAGGAAAGGCCTTTAGTAGAGATGAGATTTTAAATCTAATTTGGGGGGGAGAAGATTTTATAGGGGATTCTAAAATCGTAGATGTAAATATAAGAAGACTTAGATCTAAAATAGAAAGTAATCCAAGTGATCCTAAATACATTGAAACTGTATGGGGGATAGGCTATAGATGGAGAAAGGATTCAGGAAAAATAATGAAAACTAGTATTAGAACCCGTTTAGTGGGAAATTTTATGTTAGTTATAGTAATTTCTGTATTGATATTGGAAGTTTTCTTAGTAAATGCAGTAAGACAATATTATTATAAAGCTGTAGAGGATATACTTTCTAATCAAATTATGTTCTCTGCAGATTTTTATTCTAGATACTTTTCCTCTACAGATTTACAAGATATTGTCATAGACGATGTAGATGTGTTTTGGCATCAGACTACTGCACAAGTTTTAATTTTAGATCTAAATGGGAAGGTTCTAATGGACTCTATAGGAGCCTATCATTCAATAGATACTATTGAAACTAATGATATTATGAATGCGAAGGAAGGAAAGGGAGGAACTTGGGTTGGGAATGTGGAATACTCTAATTACCCCCCGTAATGGCTGTGTCCCAGCCCTTAGTAGTAGAGGGTAAAACCATTGGCATATTGAGATTTGTTACTACTTTAGAAGATACTAATAAGATAATTAAGAATATAGTAAAAATCCTATTATTAGTAGGAATTATGGTTATTTTAATTTCTGGAGTAGTAAGTATATTTTTAGCTAATACAATAGTAAGGCCCTTGGAAGAAGTAACCCATGTGGCAGAAAAAAATGGCTGATGGACAATTGAAAATTCGGACAGAAAAACGTTTTGACGATGAAATAGGGAAATTGTCAGACACCCTAAATTATATGGCAGAAGAATTAGTTAAAAAAAAGAACAATTAAAAAAAATGATTTTATTTCCTCTGTGTCCCATGAATTGCGAACTCCTTTAACCTCCATAAAAGGCTGGGCTATTACACTAAAATCTCAAGAATTAAGGGATGAGGAACTTCTACAGGATGGCTTAGAAATAATAGAAAAGGAATCCGACAGATTAGCTGGCATGGTGGAAGAACTTCTAGACTTTTCCAGATTTGTATCTGGTAGAATAACCCTAGATAAAGAAACTGTAGACATGAAGAATTTAATAGAACAGGTAGGGAAACAGCTTCAACCTAGGGCAAAGGAAAGGGACTTAGACTTTAGCTATTCCTATGATTCTGAATTGCCTAATATAGTGGCCGATGAAAATAGACTAAAGCAGGTACTAATTAATTTACTAGATAATGCCTTTAAATTCACATCAGATGGAGGCCAAGTGAATCTGGCCTGTAATTTAATGGAAGATGGAATATTAATTCAAGTGGAGGATACGGGAATAGGAATTTCCCAAGAAGACCTTCCCTATATAAAAGATAAATTTTATAAGGGAAAAAGTAGTAAATCCCATAGCGGATTAGGTTTATCTATTTGCGACGAAATAACTAAATTACATGGTGGAGTTATGGAAATTGAAAGTGAATTAAATAAGGGTACTAAAATATCTGTATTTCTTCCAAAGGAAGGTGGGGGAACAATGAAGAAGTTTATTACCTTAACTATATTAATAATAGTGTTATTTATGCTTACATCTTGTAATATAGAGAATATAGAAATATCCGATACTATTAAGGCCCCCCCACAAAATCTAAAGCCTCCAATTTATGGAGAATGGGTAATAGAGGATTATAAATTTGGAAATGTCAGCGTTATGGATGAGAAAATGGCTGAGTCTTACTTAGGTAAGGAGGCTTTTTTTCCATGAAGATTTAGTGGCCATAGGTGATGAATACTGTGTAGAACCAGTATATAAAATTAAAAATGTGCAGCCAATAGATTATTTAATTTATCAATATAAAACTAATCCAAAATATTTAGATATAGAAGAAGATAAAATACAAATAATCTCTATTACTGGAGAGGAACAGTTTTTTTTATGAATTCATTAGGGAATCTGAAGATTCTATAATAGCCTATATAGATGGAGTATTTTTTTTATTTAAAAATGGTATTTCCCAAAGTAAGGGACGAAAAGCTGGCAGAATACTACTATAGTGAAAAGGCCATAATGAGGACTACAAATCTAGAATCTGAGGATATACTAAAATCTACTGTATTAATAGGCTTAAAATCTTCCAGTAGAGAAGGGGGGGATAATTTAGAAAAATGGGATTATAGAACTATATTAGTTAGAGCTCAAAACAAAAGTATTGTAGGAATTTATGAAATGGAAGATATATTTTTCCCAAGGAAAACTGGTTTTTGGAAATTATCTGTAGATAGAATAAAAGACGTAGATGATGCAGAAGATAATATAATTATATCTCCAATTAAAAAGGTAGTTTCCGATACAAAGGGAAAAGTAGCCACTACGGAGGAAATAATGGAGTTTGAAGCTAGAAATGAAGACGGAGACTTAATTATTCCAGATTTTAAAAAAAAGAAGAGGAAATAGCAGATAAAAATCTTAAAAATATATTATATGTAGGGAATGACTATATTTCATTAGAATTAGTAAATTATCTAGAAAGAGGGGAGAGAATACTAGAATTCCACCCTATAGATAATTTAGATAAGGGAAATCCTATGAAAAT
>JMBV01000385.1_pt1 | contig 14474 bp, 26 predicted proteins | sample 616531 | NCBI WGS metagenome assembly JMBV01 (sample SAMN02727904, study PRJNA239997) | anaerobic digester metagenome | biome: anaerobic digester; isolation source: mesophilic anaerobic digester inoculated with municipal waste water sludge... | place: Germany: Bielefeld University, CeBiTec ... | reverse complement strand
AGTTATTTATACAATTTTATCCTATAGATTTCTTTACTATTTAATTATATATTACTAGATTACAAGTATCAACTATCTTGAATATTTTCCCCAAAACAGAAAATAAAACCCTTGAAAACAGGGCTTTATTTCTTTACATCTCTTAAAAAGTCTAATTTAGGCCTTAAATGTATTGTTAATTCCGATTCAGAAATCTTTCCTTGTTGATGTAATAACATTAAAATCTCAACCATATCTTCACACATCTTCATTAAAATATCTTTCATTTTTTTTAAATACCTCTTTTCAGAAATATTATTGTAGCTCAAATCCTATTTTATCTATTATTATTCTACTATATATTTTAATATTCCTTTTTAAGTGAAAATACTCATTAGAGATATTATTTTAGAATGAGGCCTGCCTTCTCAAATTCTTCTTTTATTAAATCAATAGCCTGTTCCTCTTTTATTTCTTGTTTATCACTTGATGTTCTTAAAGAGTATTCAATAATAGATTCTGAAGCTTTTTTTACCTACAGTTATTCTAATGGGGGGGATTCCTATTAAATCTCTATCATTAAATTTAACTCCCGCTCTTTCATTTCTATCATCAAGTAATACCTCTATTCCTTGGGATGTTAATTCTTTATATAGTTTTTCTCCTAGTTCCATTTGTTCTTCGTTTTTTTATATTTATAACTGTTATGATTACGTGATATGGTGCAGTGTTTAACGGCCATATAATACCATTTTCATCGTGATACTGTTCTATTATAGCAGCTACAGAACGAGTAACACCTATTCCATAGGAACCCATTACAAAAGGCTTTTCTTTTCCATTTTCATCTAGAAATTTAGCCCCCCCTAAATCTTCTGAATACTTAGTACCTAGTTGAAATATATTTCCTACCTCTATTCCTCTAGCCATTTGTAACTCACTATTACATTTTGGACATTTATCTCCTTGTCTTACAAGTAGAAGATCCTCTACTACTTCTCCTTTAAAATCTCTACCATAATTAACATTTTTAATATGATAATTTGTTTCATTTCCTCCAACAATTAAATTTTTCATCTTTGTAATACGAGAGTCTACTACTAATCTAGTTCCTTCTTTTAACCCAATTGGTCCTGTAAATCCTTTTTCAGCATTAGTAATAGAAAAAAATCATGTCCTCATTTGCCATTTCTATTTCATGACTTGAAACTCCTAAATAATTACACAATTTAGTTTCATTTAATTCTCTATCGCCAGGTATTATGACTACAACTGGTTCATCAGCAACACTATATACTACAGCCTTAGCAAAATTAGATTTTTCTATTTCAAAAAAACTCAACAAGATCGTCTATGGTTTTAAATCTGGAGTATAAATTTTTCCTTTTCTAATTCTTCTATATTTCATCTAATACTTCATATACTACATGAGCCTTTTCGTCTGTAGCAGCATAGTCACAGTGGTCACAATATGCTATTAGACCCTCTCCTGCATCAGACATAGCCATAAATTCATGAGATACCTTACCTCCCATAGCTCCAGTATCTCCTTGAACAACTTTATATTTTAACCTTAATCTAGTGAAAATTCTATCATATGCATCCCACATTATATCATAAGACTTAACCATATTTTCGGGATTTGTGTCGAAACTATAAGCATCTTTCATAATAAATTCTCTACCACGCATAAGCCCAAACCTTGGCCTTTTTTTTCATCCCTGTATTTAGTTTGAATTTGATATAAATTTAAAGGTAATTGTTTATAAGATTTAATTTCATCTTTAATTAAATTTGTAAAATACTCTTCATGGGTAGGACCTAAACAAAATTCCCTAGAGTTTCTGTCTTTTAACTTCCACATTTCTGGTCCAAAATTATCCCATCTTCCTGTAGCTTCCCATAACTCTCTAGGTTGTATGGCAGACATTAAAAGTTCTTGTGAGCCTGCAGCATCCATTTCTTCCCTTACTATTTGCTCTACTTTTCTAATAACCCTATAGCCTAAAGGTAGATATGAGTAAACACCACTTACTAGTCGCCTTATCATTCCTGCCCTTAACAATAATTTATGACTTTCTATTTCCGCTTCTGCTGGGTCCTCTTTTAATGTTGGCATATACATCTTTGACATTCTCATAAAATCACTCCTTGTACAATTTATAGTTTTGGTAGGTCATAAAAAAAACCTTCCATCTCAATATAGAGACGAAAGGTCATTCCGCGGTACCACTCCAATAAACCCAAAAGGTTCACTCAATAGCTATAACGTAACCACCGTTTAGATATACTAAATTCCACCTAAAAGCTTAGGGACTGGTTCCTTATTAAGAGGGTCAGAAATCTTCCACCTATGATTTCCTCTCTTTAGACCATTAATAAATACTATTTCCCTTCTTCGCTATAATATATAAGCATTTTACTAAATAAAACTTATTGTGTCAACCTAAATCCTTTTTAACAAGCACACACTATAGGAAGATATTCCTTCCTTTCTACCTACAAATCCTAAATTTTCCGTTGTAGTTCCTTTAATATTAACATTATCTAATGATGTGTTTAATATTTTACTTATATTATATTTCATTTCTTCTATATAAGGGGGCTAGTTTGGGAGACTGTGCAGCAATAGTTGCATCTATATTCCCTATTATATATCCTGCATCCTTCATAGTATTATATACATTTTCTAATAGTAATAAACTAGATATGTCTTTATATTTAGGATCTGTATCGGGAAAATGCTTGCCAATATCTCCTAATGCCAAAGCCCCAAGGATACTATCCATTATGGAATGGACTAATACATCTGCATCGGAATGTCCTAACAGTCCCTTCTTATAGGGTATATTTACCCCCCCACCTATAATTAAATCTCTACCTTCAACAAGTTGATGGACATCATATCCAAATCCAATTCGCATTTAATCACCTATCTACCTTGAAATAAAAATTCTCTACGTAAATATAAATTATCCATATCCTTTAAAAGGGATTCTGCAATAATTAAATCTTCGGGAGTTGTGATTTTTATATTATCATAACTACCCATAATCATCTTTACATTATAACCTATTTTTTTTCTACCAAGGAACTATCGTCTGTTCCTACAATCCCTTCATTAATAGCATGTTCGTATCCTCTTTTATAACATGAGCCCAAAAACACTGAGGAGTTTGAGCTGCCCATAGTAGACTTCTCTTAGGAGTATGGTGTATTATATTAGATTCCTCTACTACTTTCATGGTATCCTTTACTGGAACACCTATTACACAGGCACCATATTCTAATACTCCTCTTATTCCCTCTTCTATATGCTCTGTTTTGATAAAGGGCCTAGCACCATCATGAGTTAGTACTATATCTGTATTTTCATTTAAGGCAAGGAGTCCATTATATATGGAATCTTGTCGTTCTTTTCCACCTCTTATAATATTAGCAACTTTTTTTGAATCCATATTTCTTAACTATTTCTTTTCTACAATACTCTACTTCTTCTTCTTTAGATACTAATATTATTTCATCCACATATCTGCATTTTTCAAATTTTTCCAATGTATGAACAAGTATAGGTTTATTATCTATTGCAATAAATTGTTTATTAACTTTGCTACCCATTCTATTGCTCATACCCGCTGCTGCAATAATTACAGATACATAATAGTTTTTGTACATTAATTTCACCTCTTATTTTATTATTATAGCATATACTAAAAATAATAAAACAAAAAAAATTTAGGATAAACTTCCAAAAGAAAAGACCCTTAAGGGTCTTTAAACAGCTTTATCTACCATAGACTTTGGTTTTGCAAATATCATTCTACCTGCAGATGTCTGTAATACACTAGTTACTACTACATCAATAGTTTCACCTATGTATTTTCTTCCTGATTCAACGACTATCATAGTACCATCATCTAGATATGCTAATCCTTGACCTGATTCTTTACCATCTCTGACTACTTGAACTACCATTTCTTCTCCTGGCAACACCACAGGCTTAACAGCATTAGCTAACTCGTTAATATTTAACACTTCAATGCCTTGTACTTCGGCAACTTTATTTAAATTATAATCATTAGTTATGATTTTCCCCTTTAAGAACTGGGTTAGTTTAAGTAATTTTGAATCCACTTCTTGTATATCTTCGAATTGTTTTTCATGAATAATTATTTCTATATCTAATTCTTTTTGAATTTTATTGAGTATATCTAATCCTCGTCTTCCTCTATTACGTTTCAAACCATCAGAAGAATCTGCAATATGTTGTAACTCTTCTAGCACAAATTCTGGAATAACTAAAGGCCCTTCTATAAATCCAGTTTTGCAAATATCTGCTATTCTTCCATCTATAATTACGCTAGTATCTAAAATCTTAGGGCAAGATTTATAATTTTGTTTTAATTTATCCTTAGTACCTTTTCTCTGAATACTCATTTCTCCTATGGCATTAGTAATATCTTCCCTTTTTCTAGCGGTAATTTTAATTCCTAAATATCCAAATATACCAAATAATATTATTTGAGCCACAAATCCAATATATGGAATTTCCAACTTGTCTAAGGGTTTACTAATAAGATACGCAATAATTAAGCCTACTATCAAACCAACTGAACCTAAAGCAATATCTGATGCTGGGAATTTTTGCAATTCACCTTCTATTATTTCTATTAACTTTTTACCTTTTTGAATAATTGTAGGAGATAAAATAAAAAAATATAATTCCAAAAAAAATAAAGAAAACCCTAAATAAATAGCTAAAGCTGACCACCCATTATTGGAAAATTTAAGTATCTCTAATGCTTTTAGAATTGTAGTCACTCCAAAGCCTATAAGCATCCCTACAATTCCAATGGCAATTTTCATTATTTTACCAATCATCCTCTCACCTCCTATATATATCTATTACCAGAAATATAAATTATATAACTATAATTCTCTAAATATACTAATTTAAAATAATTAGACTATTCTTCATCTTCTTCACTATAATTTATAGCTTCCACTACTAATTCTTCTACTTCCTCAATGCTAAGATCACATACTAACACCATTTCAGAAACCAACATTTGTTTAGCATCACTTAACATTTTTCTTTCACCAGTAGATAATCCCTTTTCTATGTCTAAAAGCATAAGATTTCTAACTACTGCTGCAATTTCAAAGATATCTCCAGATTTTATTCTATCCATATTTGCCCTATACCTTCTATTCCAGTTTTGAGGCATATTAGATCTATTACCTTTTAATACCGTAATAACTTCTTCCATTTCAACTTCATCAATAATTTCTCTTACTCCTACTTCTGCCACATTATCTACAGGTACCATTACTTTCATTTCACCTATAGGCATTCTCATAATAAAATATTTTCTAATTTCACCAAGTATTTCCTTTTCTTCAATGTTTTCTATAATGCCAGCTCCATGCATAGGATATACTATTTTATCACCAACATTAAACATATTACAACCTCCTCATTAATAATGTCCCATTTTATATTATACACCAGTAAAGGATAGTTGTAAAGCTTATATTCTACCATATGATGTTTTGACTTGTCAACTAGTTAATATTATTATTTATCGAAAAATAATTTTTAGAAATATTTGACAACTACTTGTCCCTAAAAGTATAATGGATACATAAAGAAAAATGTGACGGGAGGATAATATGGACACTAATTTAAAAGTTTATGACAATAATTCTGTTTGTAAGGATTTTCAAAATGAAGTTTCTAAGTCCTTAATAAGGCATAAAAGCATTCTAGATATAATGACTAAATTAGATGAATATAATGCAAGAATTAATAGAGCAGTGGCAAAATCTGTAACTAGCTGCGGCTGTATTTCCATAGATGCTAAAAAGCAAAATTTTGATGGCAATTCCTATGAAGATTTGGCAAGTAAAGTCCAATCCCATTTAAATGGAAATATTTGTGAAAGCTGCAAGGAAATATTAGAGGGAGAAATAGGGAATTATTTGTTTTATTTAGCATCTTTATGTAATACTTTAGATTTAGATTTATTTGAAATATTATCTCAAGAACATGAAAGAAATAAGACTTTGGGAGTATTTAGTTTAAAATAAGGATTAAAAAAAACGGATTCTAAGAAATCCGTTTTTTTTACTTTATATAATAAAAATAAGTTTTCTTTGCTAAACTTTAATACTATGATTCTTTCTTATTTCAAGCAACTATTGATTACATCCTTTAGTGTCTTTAATTCAATAGTCTTAAGATTTTTAAATTCACTTTTTCGTGTACTGTTAGGCGGAATATAGGCCTTTTTAAAACCAATCCTATCTAATTCTCTAAGCCTAGCTTCTAGGGAAGGTACTTTCTTTAACTCTCCAGTAAGACCTACATCTGCTATAAATACAGTATCATTTGGTATGCCAACTTGATATACAGATGATGCAATACTCATAATAACAGCTAAGTTGGATGCTTGCTCACTTAATTTTATTCCACCAGTAGTTTTTATGACTACATTTTTATCATATAATCTTGTATTACCTCTCTGTTCAAGAATAGATACTAGGGTATTTAGCTGTTCTCTTCTCATACATTCCCCCCCTATTCTCGATGGATAAGGTGTAAAGGAGTCTGAAACCAATGACTCTATTTCCAATATTATGGGTCTCGTTCCTTCCCTTACAACGGTTATGGCACTACCTGAAACCAATTCATTCTTTTCTCTCTTTGTCATAAAATATTCTGATGGATTGTCTATAGATACCATACCTTCCTCAGTCATATTGAAAAATCCCATTTCACCTGTAGAACCATATCTGTTTTTAGTAGTTAATAATGTTCTAAGTTCTTCTCCACTTTCTCCTTCAATAATAAGAACAGTATCTACTAGATGTTCAAGAGCCTTACTCCAGCCAATTCATCTTCCTTGGTCATTTGCCCTACTATAAAGATAGCCCTCGGCCTAGAAGGGTCCTTGGCCTTCTTAACTAGCTCGTAAGCACATTCCATAGTCTGTGTAGGTGATCCTGCCCTAGAGCCTGGAAAGGCCCCCCTAGAGAAAATGTCTGTATACTATCTACTATTATAAAATCTGGGTCCACTTCATCTATATTTTCCAGTATATTATCCATACTATTATCTGAAACCACCCAAACATTTGAATGAATCCTATTTATTATCCTATCTGCCCTAGATTTAATTTGAGATTCAGACTCCTCTCCAGATGCATATAAAACCATATGACCCATGGAAGCTAAGTCATTGGCAACTTGTAACAATAATGTTGATTTCCCTGCACCTGGTTTAGCTGCCAATATAGTAACAGAATCCCTTACTACTCCACCACCCATAACTCTATTAAACTCTTTAATACTAGTTATGATCCTATGGCTATTAGTAGATTCTATTTCACCTAGTCTTCTTAAAGGTTTTTTTTCAAATAATACTCTATTAGCTCTAGAGCCTCGAGTATCTTTAGATATGGTAGTTTCTACAAGGGTATTCCAAGAATTACACTCAGGGCATTTTCCCATATAGCCTATGGTTTCATAATTACAATTACTACATATATAAACAGTCTTTTTCTTTTTCATAACTATCCCCTTTATCTAAAGTGAAACTACCATTTACACATTTTTCTTAAATACTAGTTTTCATCTTCAGAATCTATTATTATTTCATCTTCTTTAGATAAATTGCCCTTTAGGATTTCTTCAGCTAATTGATCCTCAATCATCCTTCTAATAGTCCTTTCTAAAGGTCTAGCTCCATAAACAGGATCAAATCCCTGCTTGCTAATTTGATTTCTTGTACCTTTAGTAACTTTAATATTTATATCTAGTTTTTCATTCTCTTCTCTAAATCATCAATCATAATATCTACTATTTCCTTAACTTGTTCTTCCTTTAGAGAGTGGAATACTATAATCTCATCTAACCTATTTAAAAACTCTGGCCTGAAAGTTTTCTTTAATTCTTCAGTAATAGTTTCCTTCATTTTTTTCGTATTCTTCTTTGTCCTCATCTGTGGCTGTTGCAAACCCTAATACATTTTGCTTTTTAATAGATGTAGCTCCTACATTTGAAGTCATTATGATTACTGTGTTTTTAAAGTTTACAGTACGTCCTTTGGAATCTGTCAATCTTCCATCATCTAATATCTGCAATAACATATTAAATACATCAGGATGAGCCTTTTCTATTTCATCAAATAAAACAACAGAATAGGGCTTTCTTCTAACTGCTTCTGTTAATTGTCCCCCCCTTCATCATACCCTACATATCCTGGTGGAGAACCTACCAATCTTGATACTGAATGTTTTTCCATATATTCACTCATATCAATTCTTATCATGGCTTCTTCATCACCAAATAAAGCCTCTGATAGAGCCTTAGCTAAATAAGTTTTCCCTACTCCAGTTGGTCCAACAAATATAAAGCTACCTATAGGTTTATTTAGATCCTTTAAACCTACCCTAGACCTTCTTACAGCATTGGCAACTGCTTCTACTCCTTGATCTTGACCTACTACTTTTTGTGTAAAATCTCTTCCAGGTTTAAAAGTCTTTCTGATTCTTCTGTAGTCATTCTATTAACTGGAACTCCTGTCCAATCTGATACTATCTTAGCTATTTCTTCATAGCCTACCACCATACTAGAGGTTTGTTTTTCTTTTTCCCATTTAGCTTTGTTTGAAGACAATTCTTGTCTTATTTGTTTTTCTTGGTCTCTAATTTTAGCTGCTTTTTCATAATTTTGTGTGTTTATAGCTTCTTCTTTTTCTTGCTGTAGTTCCTCTAGCTTTTCTTCTAAATCCTTCAATTCATTTGGTGGAATATAGGCATTTACTCTTATCATTGAAGCCGCTTCATCTATTAAATCTATAGCTTTATCAGGTAAAAATCTATCAGTTATATATCTACTAGACAATTCTGCTGCACCTTTTAGGGCCTCATCTGTTATCTTTACCCTATGATGTGCTTCATACTTATCCCTTAAGCCTTCTAGTATTTTTATGGTATCTTCCACACTTGGTTCTTCTACCATTATTGGTTGAAGCCTTCTTTCCAAAGCAGAATCCTTTTCTATATATTTTCTATATTCATCTATTGTGGTAGCACCTATCATTTGAAGTTCGCCTCTAGCTAAAACAGGCTTTAAGATATTAGATGCGTCTATTGCTCCTTCAGCAGCACCAGCACCTACAATTGTATGAAGTTCATCAATAAATAAAATAACATCTCCTGCATCCTTTAGTTCATTCATGACAGACTTAAGTCTTTCTTCAAATTCACCTCTATATTTAGCACCTGCTATCATCCCTGGTAAATCTAAAGTAACTATCCTTTTATCTCCAATTATTTCTGGTACATTTCCTTCAATAATTTTTTTGTGCTAATCCCTCTGCTATGGCAGTTTTTCCTACACCTGGCTCTCCAATTAACACTGGATTGTTTTTTTGTTCTACGACTTAGGATTTGTATTACCCTTTCTATTTCTTTGCTTCTCCCTATTACAGGATCTATGCCCCCCCATCTTCAGCTAATTTATTTAAATCTACACTATATTTTTCTAAATTAGGCGTATCTTTATTAGTATTTTCTTGAGATTGAGGTCCTCTACTTGTAGATTCCGTTATCATGGTTATAGTTTTCTCAGCCAATTTCTTTATATCTACACCTAATCTTTGTAATACTACTATGGCAACACCTTCTCCTTCTGCTAATAATCCTAAAAGCAGATGTTCCGTCCCTATATAGTTATGACCCAGATTTCTAGCTTGTAATAGGCTTAATTCAAATATTCTTTTAGTTCTAGGTGTAAAACCTATTATTTCTACTTCTTCTGGCCCCTTACCTATGGCTTTTTCTACTTCTTTTCTTGCCTTTTCAATATCAACACCAAATTCCTTTAAAGCAAGAGCTCCAGCCCCCCCTGTATCTTCAGCTATTAATCCAAGTAATATATGTTCTGTCCCTACATAATTGTGTTTTAATCTTTTCGCCTCTTCCTGTGCTAATAAAATGGCTTTTTGTGCTTTTTCAGTAAATCTTCCAAACATTGCCATATTATCCCTCCAAATCTTGTATAAAATTTCTTATAATTTGTGCTCTAGCTATATCTCTTTCTTTTTCCTTCATATCTTTATTAAGGCTTTTTTTGAATATTTGCTGGTTGAATCTCTATCATTAATTTCATAATATCCTTTAGTTTTTCAGACTTTAATAGACCCATTTCCCATCCTAGTCTAATATTAGATAGATGTCTCATAGCTTCTTTTGAGTTAATAATTCTACTATAAGATAAAATTCCAAAGGATCTATATATTTTATCCTCTAATTCTATAATCCTTTTTCCATTAAATATTCCCTTGTACTTCTTTCCCTATTTACTATTTGATATATGACTTTATTTAATTTGTCTATTATATCTTCCTCTGTTTCACCCAATGTTACCTGATTAGAAACTTGATAGAGATTCCCCCCCAAAGTTTCAGATCCTTCTCCATACAAGCCCCTAGCCGTTAAACCTATCTTTCTTAAGCCTTCAATTACACCATTTACATTTCCAGTCATAGTTATACATGGTAAATGTAACATTACTGAAGCCCTAAGTCCAGTTCCCACATTAGTAGGACAAGAAGTTAAATATCCCCATTTTTCATCATAGGCATAGTCTATCTTACTTTCTAATTGATCATCTATATATGAACATAATTCCCAGGCTTTCTTAAGATTTAAACCAGGAAATAAGGTCTGTATTCTAATATGATCTTCTTCATTTATCATAATAGTAGCTCTTTCATCATCTCTTAAGAGAAAACTACTTTTATCACTATTTTGAATCATATTAGGACTAATTAGATGTTCTTCTATATATACTAATTGTTCTCTCATTGTCAAATCTCGAATTCTAATAAATTGATAATTATCCTTTAATGCATCTTTTATATTAATTAAAATATCCTCTGTCAATTCATCTGATTCTGCAATTGAGAGATAAGATGGAAATTTATATTTGGTCATATTTCTTGCTACACGGACCCTAGTACTAACCACAACATCTTCTTCTGCTGTAGGTCCATTTAACCATTTACTCATCTAAATCACCCCTCATAACTATCTAGTTTGCCCCCCCTTAAAGCTTTTAATTTATCTCTAATAATCGCAGCTTCTTCAAATTCTTCCATTTTTACTGCATTTTCTAATTTTATCTTTAAAGAATCTTCCTCTCTTTTAAGATAAATTTTTTTCATTAGAGCTTTTTGGTATCTTACCCCCCCTATTAATATTATGTCCATGTAATCCTTTGATTAAAGGATCTAATTTATCTCTAAAAGTTTCATAGCAATAACTACATCCAAATTTCCCTTCTTGCTTAAATTTAGAATAGGTCAATCCACAATTTTCACACTTCTTTTCTATACCATCTTTTTTTTATCTTCCTGCTTAGTATCTATTAACCCTGTAAATAATTTACCCATTGAAAAAGGATTATTAAAGTCAAAATCATAACTAGATGAAGCACATTCTTGACATAAATGTTTTTCTTCAACTCTTCCATTGATTATCTTTGTATAATGAAATTTAGCTTCATTTTCACCGCAAGATTCACATAACATAACATCAGCACCTCCTACTTAATTAAAATGAGAAGAATATTTTTTTAATATATTAGCTCTAATCATATTTCTATCTTCCTCAGTAGAAACTAATGATCTATCTCCTATTGCTACCTTTATTATTTCTTCTTCTCTTTTAGTTATTATGCCTTCTTCTAATAAACCTTCAATTATATGATAGGCTTTATTCTTTGTAATGGAATCCCCAATAGTATTTACTATGATATTTCCAATATCCTCATTACCTTCTATACCCACCTTTATAATCTTTATATACCCACCGCCACCTCTTCTACTCTCGATATAATATCCCTTGTAAGGTGTAAATCTAGTGGATAATACATAATTTATTTGAGATGGTGAACATTCGAAGAATTGAGCCATTTCATTTCTTTGAATTTCAATTATACCATTTTCTGCATCTTCAATAAGTTCCTTAATAAATCTTTCTATAATATTACTTAAACCAGCCATATTTCCACCCCCCCTCTTGACTTTGACTTTCTTTGCCCTTCATTTTCAATATATTGCCCTAATATAAATTAGGGCAATTTTTAGTATTCTCTTATTTTATTATATTCGTTAAGGGATTTTATCATATCTACTTCCCTATTTGCCTTTACAAAAGCAGCATCATAGGTAGTATCTATTATTACCCATTTATCCTCTATTAAAACTTCATTCCAGGCATGATAATTATTTAGATCATTTTTATATCCTTTAACTAATTTAGTAGGTATATTTAAAGATCGTAGCATTCCTGCCATTAAAGCTGCATAATCATAACAAATTCCTGATTTAGACTTAAGTGTTTGTTCTATATTTGGCACATAATCGTCTGTTAAATCCTTAATTTTATCATAATCATAAACTATATTTTGTGTGATATAATCATATATTTCTTCTACTTTATCTATGGTACTTTCTTTATTCTTTGTTAACTCCTTTGCTAGTTTTGAAGCTTGTCCTTCTTTCCAATAAACTGGTTGGGCTGAAACTAGAAAGGATTCTTTATCATTAAAATCCTTTATGAATATGGTATCTTTTGATACTACTCTATACCTATTTCCACTTATATTTTCTAATACTTTAATATTATAATTTCCCTTGCCTAACTGTAATGGTAGAATTTCTTCTTTGTTGTTTAAACTATAATAATATCTTTCACTATTCTTTTCAACTAAGACTCTCATATTTTTCCCATAACTAGTACTATTGACTTTTAATTCTCTATTATTACTAACTAATAATGTTGTCCCACCAAAAGCTTGTCCAAAAATTCCTGATATTAACAAAAATATAACTACAAATATATGTACCCTCTTAAACAAAATAAACTCCCCTTTCGGAAACTGGCTACCATTTTACAGGCCCTATAGTTTTGCGTCCTTAGGTTTCCCTAAGTTTGCCTTTATCGTTTGACAGTTTATAAAAATATTAACTCTCTAATATAAATATACTATATTTTTGATAAAAAGAAAAGTGAAAAGAAAAAAAATAGCTAAAATTAGCTATTTTTTTCTTTTTATCCCTAGCCCCCCTATTCCTAGTCCTAGGAATAAAGTGCCTAAGCTATAGTAGATTATAGGTGATATTTCGCCAGTTTTTGGCATTTTTGGTTGATCCTTTGGCACTTCTTCTTCAATAATTTCTTCTATTGGCTCTTCTAAAATTTCAGGTATATCCTCAGGAATCTCTTCATCTATTATCTCTTCCTCTATGGGTTCTTCAGGTTCTTCTATAGGCTCTTCAGAAGTTGTAGGTGGTGTTGGATCCTTAGGCGGTTCATAAGGGTCTTCAGGTGGCTCATATGGGTCTTCAGGTTTGTTTGCCTGAGCTATAAATATCCATTTTACATCAACACCCTTACCTTGAAACTCATTACCAGTTTCAGGGCCAGGTAAATTAACCATAGTTTTTAATTCCATATTAGCATTCCCATTAAATTTGCCTAAACCAATATTTGATGTTGCAAAATCCATCATAGGTCCAGAATAAACTAATTTGTCCCCTAGATAAACAGTGATTATCAACTGTTTAAACATATCAGGCTCCCCTTCAGTAGGTACTTCACTCATCCGCTCTGTTCTCATATAAAGCTGAAAAGGAGATGTATATTTATTTTTTTTATTGTTATCTTGGCTTCTTTAGTATCGCAGGATTTAGATTAGACAAGTCAAATAATTTAGTAGATGAAGGTTCTACTACTAAGCCTAATTCTTTCCCAATTAATTCTAAGTCCTCTGCATAGCTAACATTCATCCCAAAAGTTCCAATGGTTCCCATGACTAAAGAAAAAAATTCCAAGAAATATCATTATTTTAGAAAAAAAATCTTTTCATTTCCTACCCTCCTTCAAAGGAGTATTTAGGGAGGCTAAGCCTCCCAATTTTATGATTTTATTATTTATTATTGAGGTGTTGCTGGTGTTTATTCTGTTATTGCTTCCCACTCATCTGGATCTATTTTCCACTCGTCTTTTATTGCATCATTAGATGCTTGAATTGCTTCTGCTTTAACTTTTAAAGTAAATCCTGCATCTTGATATTCATTAGTCATTTCTCTACCTGGGAAGATTACTTCTTTGATTAATTCAGTTGTAGATTCATTTGGTTCAACTATTTTTGTATAGTAATACCAAAGTTCTTCTTTTGGTTGTTCAATTAATTCCCAATCAGATAAAATTGGATAGTTTACTAATTGATTATCAGGTTTAAAAGCTTCATTAGTTTTAGAATCTATTGGCCATCCACTTTCTGGTGCTATCCATTCAGGTGTTAATTGAACTCTAATATATGCTCTCTTTGTTCCAGTATTTCCTACATAAACAATCTTATCGTATGCGTCACCAGGATTTACATTTAATACGTCTTTCCCTTCTTCTTGACTAAAGTCA
>JMBV01000384.1_pt1 | contig 14481 bp, 29 predicted proteins | sample 616531 | NCBI WGS metagenome assembly JMBV01 (sample SAMN02727904, study PRJNA239997) | anaerobic digester metagenome | biome: anaerobic digester; isolation source: mesophilic anaerobic digester inoculated with municipal waste water sludge... | place: Germany: Bielefeld University, CeBiTec ... | reverse complement strand
GATAGTGTCAATTTATTGTATAATATTATTCATAGAAAATTCTACCTTTTATTTGTGATTTTAGTAAATTATATTATATCAAATTAAGTTTTTAACCATCTTTTTGATTCTCTTTAATCCCTCTTTCAATATTGTTCTTGCACATCCTGCATTTAATCTTCAAAATCCTTCTCCTTCTTTTCCATAGGGTCTTCCATCATTTAATACCACCTTCTCTCATAAATTTAAATTGTAAACGATTAATAATCGCATGTAGATACAATAACGGCGACCATTTGGTCGCCTAATTTAATTTCAACTATTTAATTTCAACTATTTAATTTTACATATTTCCTGAACTTTCGAATTCCAAGGAAGTAAATTATCTATAAGCTCCTTATCTTTTTAAGATAATTCCTTAGTATATATTTTCAACGGATTTATAAATCCCTTCAGTACAGGTGCCATTTACACCCTGCTTTAGATTAGTTTTATAATACTCTTCAATATTTCTTCTCAATAAAACTTTGTTTTAGATATCTTTATAAAAAGACTAAACCAAATTTAATTACAGTCTAGTCTTTTCATAATTAAACAACATTTTAACCCATTTATTAAATCTATAATATTAATTTAAACCTCTCTCCATTAATTAGTTGAAAGCCTAAATATGCAATACTTCCATCTTTTAAGTATGCAATACTTTCAATCTTTATAATCGGAGCATCAATTGGTATATTTAATAATGTAGATTCTTCTTTATTTGCTCTTACAATTTCTATTTTTTTTCTAGAATCACTTACAACAAAACCACTTCTATTATACAAAATATCAAATAAAGATCCACTTAAATCTTCATTTAATAAGTATGCATACTCCAATGTAAAATAATTATTTTCAATAACCATTGGTTCATCATCAACGTATCTTAATCTTGATATATAGACTACTTGAGAATCTTTAGATGTTTCTAATTTATTTGTTATTTTTATACTAGGTCTAATAATAGTCTTTTTTTTAGTTCCTTTGCTCCAGCTTTAGCACCTATGCCTTTACACATCTCTGTAAAACTTTCATACTTTTTCAAGTTTCTATCATATTTCTTTATTGAAACGAATGTACCTTTCCCTTGTATTCTATTTATCAATCCTTCCTCTTCAAGTTCTAAAGAGCATTTCTAGCAGTTATTACGCTAATATTATTATCTGCAGCCAATTGACGTTCTGAGGGCAATTTATCCCCCCGGTTTATACACCTTCATCATGATGTCTTGTCTTAACTGATCTCTTAATTGCTGATAGAGAGGAACCATATTATCATGTTTTAACATTTAAACTTATTCACCTCTATTCTAAAATTAATTTAAAACTTCTATTCCTTTTATTTATAAAACCTACAATCAATAATATAGTACCCCCCCATTTCTCATGAAAAAGCACTTATAAAAGCAAATACATATTTTAATAATCAAATTGCCACATATATCTTCTTTTATCCATTGAATGACCCCTTATATTGGATAATTTGGATACTACATATCTTTCAATTGGTAACATTATTACGGAACTAAAATATTCTGCAACTGAACTATCTATTAAGTTCAGTTTTGTTTCTTTTGCATCCATTATAAATACTTTATGTGCAAATTTATTTAAAAATTGTTCTACTCTGTTATCTAAGTACCTTGTTTTACCAATACTCTTTATAAGTATCATAACTGGCTTTTCATCTGTAATTTCAAAAGGCCCGTGGAAAAACTCCCCCCCACTATGAATCATTGATGCATTTTTCCATTGCATTTCCATTAAGTGACATGAAGCCATTGAATACCCTGTACCCCCCCAACAAGGTCCACTTGCTAAAACATAAAACATTTCTTCATTTTTATAATCTATTGCAAACTTTATTGCTTTTTCAGTAATTTTTATTTTTGCATCATCAAATATATAATCAATTTTTTTTCAAATGCTTCCATAGCATGATCATAATTACCATAATCCTCAAATTGCTTTAATATCTCAAATCCAAGTCTTAATGACATAGATTGATTGGATTTAGAATATACTTGATTCTCACCATTTGAATAAACGACAGTATATTGCCCTAATTTAGCCATTTCCGTAGTATCAGAACCAGTCATAGCAATTGTAATTGCACCTGCTTCATTAGCAAATTTAACCGCTTCAACAGTTTCTTTTGTTCCTTTAAGTGAACAAAGTATACACAAACATCTTTCATCTAAGCTTTTAGGACTTGAATAAATAAACTCGTTACTGGTAAATGAATCGATGGCTATATCTTTTGCTTCACAAGACATCAAATATTTTCCAGGATATATTGCAGCAAGTGAGCCACCTAGAGCTACAAAATATACTGCTTTTAAGCCACCTCTTGCATCCATCTTTTCTTTAATTTCACTAATCATACTTTTTATATGCACTGTATATATACCTCCTCAATATTTATCTAAATTATCCCTATATTGTTTATGAACCATTCTTGAAGAGATGACATGAAACAAGATGATTATCATCTATTTGCTTTAAGCTAGGTGTTATTGATACGCATTCTTCCATCCTATAAATACATCGATTATAAAAACTACATCCTGTTGAAATATTAGAGATATTTGGAACATCACCTTTCACAATTTTTCTTTCTCTTAAAACTTCTGGATCTGGAATTGGTATAGCAGATAATAAAACTTTAGTATATGGATGAGCTGGATTTTTATATAATTTTTCTTTACTAGACATCTCAACAACTTTTCCTAGATACATAACAGCAACATTATCACAAAGATGATTAACCACATTTAAATCATGTGAAATGAATAGATAGGTCAAATTTAATCTTTTTTTTAAATCTTTCATAAGATTTAATATCTGTGCTTGTACTGAAACATCCAAAGCAGAAACTGCTTCATCACACACAATAAATTCTGGTTCTACTGCTAATGCTCTTGCTATCCCAATTCTCTGCCTTTGTCCTCCAGAGAATTCGTGTGGAAATCTATTAATATAATCTTTATTTAAATCAACAAGATTGAGTAGTTCAATAATACGCCTTTGCCTTTCATTACCCTTTGCTAGTCCAAATATTTCTAGTGGCTCGTTTAAAAGCTCTCCCACTGTCATGCGTGGATTTAGTGATGCTCCTGGGTCTTGAAATATTATTTGTATTCTTTTCCTTAGTAGTCTTACTTCATTTTTACTAAGATTTAATATATTGGTTCCATCATATAATACACTACCAGATGTAGGTTCAACAAGTCTTAGGATAGAACGACCCAATGTAGATTTTCCACATCCACTTTCACCTACTAGTCCTAAGATTTCTCCCTGCTTAATCTTTAATGAAATCCCATCAACTGCTTTTACAACTTTTTCATTCTTATTTAAGAAACCAGACTTAATAACATAATGTTTAACCAAGTCTTCTACTTCTAGTAAATATGTATCTTTTGCTTCCATGTGTTATCTCCTCCATATTAAACCTGATATAAAAAAAACACCGTACTTTATGCCCATGTTTATCATATAAATCTGGTACTTCTTGTTTACATATATCTTTTACATATGGACATCTAGGCCAAAATCTACATCCTTCTGGAATATTATAAAGACTAGGAACTGAGCCTTCAATTACATCTAAAGTCTCTTTAACATTATCAATTCTTGGCAAAGAACTAATTAACCCTTGTGTATAAGGATGTAGCGGTTTCTTAAATAAAGTCTTAACGTCACTATACTCAACAACCGTTCCAGAATACATTACTAAAACATAATCAGTTATCTCAGCCACAACACCTAAGTCATGAGTAATCATAATAATAGATGTATTCAATTTTCTTTTAAATCTTTTAATAATTCAAGTATTTGTGCTTGGATTGTCACATCTAAAGCAGTAGTTGGTTCATCTGCTATCAATAATTCTGGATTACACACCAATGCCATGGCAATCATTACCCTTTGTCTCATTCCACCACTTAGTTCATGAGGATATTGATTGGCTCTTTCCTCTGCTGAAGGAATCTCTACTAAGTTCAAGATATCAATAACTTTCTTTTTAATTTGTTTTTTTTATCTAATTTTTCATGCAGTTTTATTGCTTCACCTATTTGCTTTCCAATTGTGTAGACTGGATTTAAACTAGTCATAGGTTCTTGAAATATCATTGAGATTTTATTGCCTCTGAATTTTGTCATCTCATCATTTGATAATCCAACTAAATCTTTCCCCTTAAATATAATTTCTCCATTTACAATTTTACCTTCAGGAGGTAATAATTTTTGGATTGACAAAGCAGTAACACTTTTACCACATCCAGATTCTCCTACTATACCCAAGGTTTCACCTTTTCTAAGGATAAAATCAACGCCATCAACTGCTGGTAAAAATCCCTTTTTATCAACAAAGTGTACTTTTAATCCTTTAACTTCTAAAAGATAATTACACATAATGTCCTCCATTCATATTAGTTCTGTTTATTCCTTAAGTAATTTGAAACTTCAGGAAATAATCTTAAGTAATAAATCATTGACTTCTCAAAATCAAGAATTCCTTTAACAGTACAATATTCATTGCTGGAATGCTGTCTTGATCCATGTCCCATTCCACCAGTCACATATGGTATTCCTAGAATCTGTTCAAACAAGTAGTAAGGCGCAGATCCTGGATTCCACGGCCATATTTGTGGTCTCACACCCATCATCTCATACATTTTCTTCAAAGTTTGAACCGACGTAGAATTATAAGGAACACTGGAAGGATAATAAGCTTTTCCATATTCTTTAATTTCTATATCTTCATATCCATGTTTATCTAGATGTGCTCTAATTTTCCCTAACATACCTTTAACATCCATTCCAGGAACTAGTCGGATATCCATCTTTACAATTGCTTCGTGAGGTAATAAAGTTTTTGAACCTTCTCCTATATACCCTCCCTTAATTCCATCAATATTCAATGTTGGTACAGTGAGCATTTTCTTCCAAAGCTCTACCCCCCATCTAGATCCCATTTGAAACGTTCTATATCATAAGCTTTTCTCCATTCTTCTTCATCTAATAAATCCTTTGAATTCATTAATGCAGTTTCTTTTTCCTTATCTAATTGCAAAATACCATCATAAAAGTTGTCTATTAATATTTCTTTCTCATCGTCACCAATCATAGTTGATAAAGCCCTTACTAATCTCCAAACTGGGTTACTAACCCATGCTGCAAATGCACCATGAATACCACGATCCGTTGGACCGCCCCCCCAACTACCACCTTTTGCTTTCAATTCGAAACTAACAATACCTTTGACTCCCATAAAGATTGAAGCTATTCTGTTTTCTTCTCCAAATGATGGAAAAAACATAGCGTCACATTCACTAAATTTTTCTTTATTGGTGACCAAAAATTCCTGTAGTGATTTAGATGACAACTCCTCTTCACCTTCAATCAAAAATACTAAATTTACAGGTAACTTCCCTCTAATTTTTTTTATATGCTTTTATGGCGTTGAAAAAGGATATGGTTGGAGCTTTTGTATTAACTGCACCTCTAGCTATAATACATTCACCATAGTCTCTAAATTCGTGGATTTCAGCTGCCCAAGGATCAGAAATCCAGTCAGGTTCATCTGCTGGAAGAACATCATACATACTGTATATCAATAATGTATACTCAGCACCTTCATCTAATTTACCATATACTATAGGGTGGCCTGGAGTTTCAATTACTTCGCTTGTACCACCAACTTCAATTATCAAATCTTTTACCAACTCAGCAGTTTCTTGAATTCCTTCCCCCCCAGTTGCAGATATAGATTTAGTCCTTAAAAACTCTTGAGTTTTAGCTAAATCATTAGAGAAGTTTTCTTCTAAATATTCAAATATATCCTTGACTTCATTTAATTCCATTAATAGAATCCTCCTTTTAAAATTGACACCCTCTCATGCTGCTTATCAATCTAATCCTAACCTTTACCATCCTATTTTAGGATGGTAAAGGTAACAAATTTATTATTCTACTAATTCCCATGACCAAGAAGCAAAATTCATCCATATAAAATCATTTATTGGTATATTGGTTAATCTTTCAGAATGTGCCCACAAATTATTCTGATAGTATAACCATATATATGGTTGATCCTCAACCAATGCTACTTGATATTCATCATAATACACTCTTCTTTCGTCTCGATCAGTTAGAGAAGCGCCCTGATCAGCGATATCATACCATTTTGAATCTGTCACTAGAGAATAATTTCTAGAATCATTTGGTTTCAATATTACACTACTTTCACCAGGATCAATATTACTACCTCCGCCTAATAATCCCAAATCAGAATAACCTTCTCTTAATAATGATAATAAAGTTGCAAAATCATAGGTTTCTATTTTTATCTTAACGCCAATTTTTCCTAAATCTTGTTGGATTAAAAGTGCTGATTGTTCTCTAACTTGATTCCCTTGAGGTACAATCATTACATACTCTTTATCAAAATCAAAACCGGTTTCATCCAATAATCTTTTAGCTTCATTAGAATCATATTCATTCGGGATGAGCTCATCATTATAATATGGGTGATATTCAGGCATAGGTCCTACAGCTACTTGTCCTTCACCTGAAAGCAAATTATCTATTATAAGTTTTTTTGTTAATTGCTTTATCAAACGCATTTCTAACTTTTGGATCTTGGAAAGTATCATTAGATTCAGATAAATTAAATAGCATATATTGATAAGCATAGTCTTCAACCGAAGCGCTTACAATACCTTCGGTGTTTTTAATAGTCTCCCAATCAGATAGTGGTATACTACCCATTGCAACAACATCAATGTCTCCATTTATTAGTCCTGCTGCCAAATTACTAGCTGGGACTACACGAATTACCAAAGTCTTAAAATCGGGACTTCCCTGATAATAGTCTGTAAATGCTTCTAATTCTAAAGTTTCACCAGCAATATCATTTACATATTTGAAAGGACCTGCACCAATTGGAGATTCCCAAAATTCTACATCATTGATTCTTGTATAATCATCTCCTAAAATATGCTCTGGTAATATATATAGAAAACTCAAGAAAGCATTCAGTATAGAATCTGGATCCTTAGCTTCTTTAAAGGTAAATTTTACGGTGTGTTCATCAACTTGCTCTACCCCAATTTCACCACTAGCAATTGCTATACCATCTGAATCTGTCCCCTCTAATACGTTAAACGCTGAACGATAGTAATTATCTACTTCAATATCAGTCATAGCCTTGCATGTAAATACAATATCATTAGCAGTAACTTGTTCACCATCATGCCATAAAGCATCTTTGTTCAAGTTAAACACCATAGATGTATTATCATCAGACATCTCCCAAGAATCTGCTAATCTAGGTAAAATCTTTCCATCATGAGTTCTAAATACTAAACGTTCAAACATCTGATCCGCTACAGCATTACCATAATTTCCAGATGTGTTATAAATATTAAGAGTGTCCCATGTAGAAATTATAGCCATTGTAACTACTTCATCTTTTATTCCTGTTGAATCAGTATTGGTATCTGGTACATTTGCATTAACATCATCTGTTTCAGGAACATCATTATTGGTTCCACCACATGCAGTTAAAAACAATGATACCACAAGCATTAATATTACAACCTTAAACAAACTTTTTTTCATAATACTCCCCCCATTTTTTAAATTAGTGAAAATAAATTTATAATATTAATAGATTAATACTCTGTCTTAACAAGAATTATCTTTAATTTATTCTGGTTTTGGGATCCAAAGCATCTCTAATTCCATTACCAATAAAATTTATAGATAAGATAACTACTACTAATGCAATTCCAGGTGGTAACCACATCCATTTTCTTTGAGTTAGAATTGTAATCGATTGAGCATTATAAAGCATGTTACCCCCCCAGGAAGCTGCTGGTGGTTGAACCCCCCCATTCCTAAAAAAAACTTAATGAAGATTCAAGAATTATTGAAGATGCAATTTTAAAAGTTATTGCAATAAAGATTGGAGCAATAGCATTAGGTAGAATATAGTTAAAAATAATCCTAATATCTCTTGCGCCTATGGCCACTCCACCTTCCACATAATCCTTTTCCTTTACAGATAAAACACTTCCATAAATTTGTCTAGCAAACTTTGGCCATCCTAATATACCTATAACCAAAGTAACAGTTATAATTGATGGACCAAATATTGAAACCAAAAATAATATAATTATCATCGAAGGAAAAGACATAAAAATATCTGCTAATCTCATGATTACTATCTCAATTGCACCTCTATAAAAAGCAGCCAAGAGTCCCAATGGTATACCTATAAGTACACTTATAAATGTTGAAGCTATCCCAACAAACAATGAAACTCGTCCTCCATGCAATAGTCGACTTAATACATCTCTACCTACATCATCTGTACCTAGTATATGTTCGCTACCTGGTGGTGAATTAAATGCCAATGGATCAATCTCCGCTTCTGAATAGCTCAAAAAAAGGCGGTACAATAGTCACAATTAATATAATGATGATAACATTTACTAATCCAACTATAGCTAGCTTGTTTCTACAGTATCGTTTAATAAAATTAATCGCTCTAGAATTCCTTACACTATTTTCTTCCATACTCTCAGCCTCCAATCAATCATAACGTATTCTAGGATCCAATAATCCATATATCAAATCGGTTATAATATTAAATAGCAAAACTGCAACGGAAACCAAAACTGTTATTCCCATAATTACTGGATAATCTCTACTACTGATAGATTTAATCAACAAACTCCCAACTCCTGGCCATGAAAATATCTGTTCAGTAACAACTGCCCCCCCTCCTATCAATAAAGGAATTTCCATACCTAAATATGTAACAACTGGAATTAAAGAATTCCTCAAAACATGTTTTATTATTACTCCCTTTTCCTTTAGACCTTTGGCTCTAGCTGTTCTAACATAGTCTTCTTTCATGACTTCTAACATGCTGCTTCTAGTATACTGAATCAAATTTCCAACCATATGAAATGACAATACAAAACTTGGCATAATTAGGTGCTTGATGAATGATAATAAACTCTTTACTTTTCCAATCTCATACATTCCTCCTATTGGTAAAATCTTCAATTGGACTGAAAAACATAAAGAAATACTAAAGCCATAAAGAAGCTAGGAGTTGAAGTTGCCAAGAAAGATAATACTGACGAAACATTATCCCATAGTTTGTTTTGATATCTCGCTGATTGAATCCCAAGTGGCAGAGAAATTGTACATGCGGTAACTACAGATGTTAAAATAAGCAACATAGTTGCCCCAAGTCCCTCTAATATCATATCTTTAACTGGAAGCATTGTACGATATGAATAACCTAAGTTACCTTTAAGAAAGTTTCCAATCCAACTAACATACTGTATATAAATTGGTTGATCCAAACCAAGCTCGATTTTTAACCTTTCAATTTCTGCTACTGAGATATGTGGATTGCTTAATAACATTTCTAATGGACTACCAGAAGACAACGAAGATATTAAAAATACTAAAATCGTTATACCAAAGAAGGTAGGTATTGCCACAAAAATACGTTTAGAAATATACCTTATCATTTGTTCACCCCATCCTATTTGTATATCTTATAATTTAATCATGATTATTTACAAGTATAAAATCATGCCCAGACTTTACAATTTTAACCCCCCCATATAGCTCTTTAGCTTTTTCTATTGACACCTTCTTCTCAATTACATCCTCTAAAACTTTAAATTTATTACGTTTAAATGGATTCCCATACCCACCAGATCCTGGTGTATACACCTTTACAATATCCCCCCCTTGTTTAAAGGAATATCAGTACATTTAGACGGTAATATAGTTTTTTTCGCCTTCTTTAGGTATAAGTTCATACATGCCAGTTGCCCCTTCTTTTCCTTCTTTAATTCCCCCAAGGAGCAAACTTGTGTCTATCACCTAATCCTGTATATTTAACATTATCGTACATAGTCTCAAATTCTCGAAGAATTCCTAGACCACCACGATTCTTTCCAGCTCCGCCACTATCCTGTCTAAATTCATATTTATTTACCATTACCAGAGGAAACTCCATTTCTAACGCTTCAATAGGTAGATTTGAAGTATTGGTCATATGAACCTGTACACCGCTTAATCCATCATAATCTCTACTAGCACCGGATCCTCCAGCGATAGTTTCTAAATATACATAGAATACGTCCTTGTCTATTGGATCATTTCCTGAGAATATAGCAGAAGTTACACTACTATTACAACATCCCATCGCTCGATCAGGAATTATATCAGCCAATGCTCCAAAGATAACATCTACTACTCTTTGACAAGTATCTATTCTTGCCCCAACAGGAGCTGGTTCCTCTGCATTAATTATTAAACCCTTTTCACACACTACCTCAAAAGCTCGATAAATTCCAGCATTGGATGGTATACTTGGATCTATTAGTGTTTTCAAAGAGTAAAATACTGTAGCTAAAAGACCATTATATGTCACATTTATTGGACCATTAACTTGTTTGCTAGTCCCCTTAAAATCAAGTGTCATATTATCCCCCCCTTTGATTTCAATAGTTACACTTATTGGAATAGGATCCTGTGAAGCTACACCACCATCATCCATATGGTCATTAAATGTGTAAACTCCATCAGGTAATTTCCCAATTCCCGCTTTTAATTTTGTATAAGCATATGTTTGCAAATCTTTCATACTTTCTGTCAGTACATCACCATATCTATTATGTGTCTCAAGTATTCTCCTAATTCCAACTTTATTTGCTGCAATTTGAGCCTTTAAGTCTCCTTCCCTTTCATCAGGAATACGACTATTTGAAGTTAAAAATTTAATTATATCTTCGTTGATTAAATTTCTACTGCATAGCTTCACTATTGGAATTTTTAAACCTTCTTGGAAAATACTATTAGCATCTCCAGATGTTGATCCAGGTACCTTTCCACCCACATCACTATGATGGGCTAAATTTGCTATCCAACATATTAACTTACCGTTAGAAAACACAGGTGCGACTACTGTGATATCCGGTAAATGTGTACCTCCACCCCCATAGGATCATTGCTCATGAACATATCACCAGGTTCAATATCATCTATATCATAATTGTTTAATACTTCACTAACAATTCCCAACAACGATCCCAAATGCATAGGGACATGCTCTGCTTGAGCTACCAGATTACCTTCAGCATCAAATATGGCCGTTGATAAATCTTTTCTTTCCTTAATGTTTGTTGAATAGGCACTCTTTGTAATTACTACACCTATTTCTTCCGCTATAGATAATAGTAAATTTCCTATAATCTCAGTCGTAACAGCATCTATACCGCTCATAACTTACACCTCCTCATAAGTAACTATTAAGTTTAAATATGAATCTACATATGCAATCCACCTTGGTGGAATTATACACGTAGAATCCATTTGTTCTATAATTGCTGGTCCATATACTTTGCAACCTATAGGTAGATCATCCCTTTTATAAATCTTTGTTTCTACATACATTTTCTCACCATCAAATCTAACATTCCTTGTCTCCATTGGTTCAGGTACCACTGGATTGGTATCAACAGGTAGAGGTTTTAGATCTGGTTTCTCGATAATTCCTATAGCAGCAGATCTATAATTTACCATCTGAATATTCTTTTTTTTCATCATGGTAACCATACAGTTTTTCATGTTCAGCATGGAACTTTTCTTTAATCTCTTCAAGACTTTGGAGATTAAACTCTTTACTAGAAAAAGTTATTGGTATTTCGTAGTTTTGACGTTCATATCTGCAATCAATTGTATTTTCAAACAATCTATTCTTCCCATCAATTTTTCAACATCTAGCATCTCATCGCCCTTTTTATATAGATCTTTGAAAATATTATTTACATCATCGATATTTTCTTCTTTTGCTAGCATAATTCTAGATGTACTAAAATCAAATCTAGTATCAGCCATAAGCAATCCTAATGAGCTAAGAGTACCAGGCGATGGGGGCATAACTACCTTCTGTATGCCAAGTCCTAGTGCAATCTCACATGCATGAAGAGGCCCAGCACCACCAAATGCCATAAGAGCAAACTCTCTAGTGTCATAGCCCTTTTCTACAGAAACTACTCTAATCGCTCTTATCATATTAGAGTTTACAACAGAGATGATACCAGCAGCTGCATCTTCAATATTTAAATTGGACTTGTCAGATATCTCATTTTTGATAGCATCTTTTGCCAATTGAATATCTACATCCATTCTTCCGCCCAATATCTTTTTGGAATTGAGTTTACCTAGTACTATATTTGCATCAGTAACAGTTGGCAACCTACCACCTTTTTTTATAACAAGCAGGTCCAGGGTAAGCACCAGCACTCTTAGGGCCAACTTTTAAAGCCCCTCCCTCATCTATATGTGCTATAGATCCACCACCTGCTCCAACAGCATTAATGTCAATCATAGGTATTCTTGCAGGGTATCCCTCTACAAATCTTTCATGGGACACTTTTAGCTGCCCATCTTCAATAAGACTTATATCAGCACTAGTTCCTCCCATGTCAAAGGTAATTATTTTGTTAACTCCTGCTTGCTTCCCAATATAAGAAGCCCCCCCTACTACACCTGCACTTGGCCCAGATAATGCTGTTTTTATTGGACTATCTATAGTCTCAGAGATTGAAATAATAGCCCCCCCATTGGATTGGGTTACATATGGTTCTATAGAGATACCAGCTTTTTTTTACAGAGTCTTGGAAGTTATTCACATAATCCTTCATTACAGGCCCTAAGTAGGTATTCAGTACAGTAGTACTCATTCTAGGGTATTCTCTAAACTCACTTACTAGCTCATGTGATATAGTGACGTAAGCCTCGGGATAAATTTCGTTGATAATCTCCTTGATTCTCTCTTCGTGACTAGGATTTATAAATGAAAACAGTGTACAAACTGCAATCCCATCTACACCCTTGTTTTTAAGATTCCTTACTACCTCTCTTACATCATTTTCATTAAGAGGCGTCCTTACAGTACCATCAAATAGTATCCTCTCTTCTACCTCGTATTTTAATCCAGGTGGAATTAATGAGCCCGGTTTTTGCTTTAACAAATCATATAATGATGGTCTTTTCTGATCTCCTATCTCCATTAAATCTCTAAATCCTTTTGTGGTAATAATACCAATCTTAGCTCCTTTTTTTCTCAATTAAAGCATTAGTAGCTACAGTGGTACCATGGGCTAGATATATCACTTCTTCAGGAGAAATATTGTTTTCTTCTAAAATATGTACTATCCCTTGTATTATTGATCTTGAAGGATCATCAGGAGTAGAGCTTTGCTTAAAGTTGAATAACTTTCCATTTTTACTATTAAAAATTGTAAAATCAGTAAAAGTTCCACCTACATCCACACCAATCATATATCCCATAAATTTCCCTCCTCAATTTTATGTAAACCACATTACTATACTAACTTCGTTCCATAGCCAAAAGCCCCTTTAGTCATACAAGTCTTTCCAGAAATAACGTTTGCATTACCTATGCACTTGTTGACTAGCTCAATGTACTTATCTTTACTTATTGCATTATCTCTTTTCTTTCCTATAAGTGAAACATATGAGGTGACAAAGGCGGCAGCATATGAATCACCCGCTCCTAGTGTATCAACAGCCTCCACAAGTTCTGGCTTAGATGAAAAAAAATATATCTCCATCATAAATAATAGATCCCTCTGCACCCCCCCTTGTTGCAACAACAATACTAGCTCCATAGTTATACATGGTGTTCATGGTTTCCTTGATTTCAGACTTAGATAAATCAGAACAAGACATAAATGCAAAATCAACTTTACCACATATAGATTTAGTTGCTTCTAAATCTTTCCAAGAAGTTGAAAAATCATAAGAAATTACCGTATCCAATGTAGCCAACTTATCTAGTTGACTATTTATGTAGCTGTTGTTACTTGTATGAATAATTTGAAAATTTTTTTAGATATTCTAAGTGTTCTGATGAAATAACTAAAGGATCAGTCCGGGACACACCACCCTTATTACTAAAGACAAATACTCTATCACCATCAATGATATCTACAACAGCATAGCCGTTTTCACCATTGACGTGTTTACATTGAGATATATCTATGTCTAATTCATTTAAAGTTTTAATTATATGTTTTGCTACATCATCATCACCAAAGACCCCCCCATATAGGATGAATTCATTCCCATCTGTTTGCAATACACTGCAAAATTTAATGCCTGTCCACCAGGATACATCATATTAGTATTTCTATATTTGTCGCAAACGTTATCACCAATACCAATTACATTTAACATATTACCCTCCATTTCCAATAAATCTAAATAAAATAGTACAATTTAAAAATCTAAAGTGCTTATATGAAATCATAAGTGCTTATATAATATTATATAAGCACTATGGATATTTTGCAAGCTATATTATGAATTTTTTTAAATATTTTTATTTTTAA
>JMBV01000383.1_pt1 | contig 14563 bp, 29 predicted proteins | sample 616531 | NCBI WGS metagenome assembly JMBV01 (sample SAMN02727904, study PRJNA239997) | anaerobic digester metagenome | biome: anaerobic digester; isolation source: mesophilic anaerobic digester inoculated with municipal waste water sludge... | place: Germany: Bielefeld University, CeBiTec ... | reverse complement strand
TTTACACTAAATCATTGGCCTTGTGGCACTACTTTATTAACAATACGAAAAGAAACCCAAAGCTTTAAATGGACATTTATATCCTTTTTAATTCCTACAATTACAGGGATTGTTTTATGTTTTGTAGTGGCTCAAGGGGCGAGACTTTTTGGATTGTAAATTAAGAATCCATTGAAAAGATTTTAATCTTTTCAATGGATTCGACTTTATCCCTTTCAATCTTTAATAACCATTCATCATAATTATCATACCTATCAAGTCCACCTGCTCCGTTAATTTCTGAATTATATTCTACAAACTCTTGTATGTATTCAAAGGCTTCTTTTTCATATTCTTTTGAAGAAGATATTAATTTTACATCGGTCATTTTATCACCTCATATTTTCCAAATAATCTCCCTTATAACTTTAAAATTTGTATTTATATTTATTCCATTCCCTTCTTAGCAATCCATATATAATACAATTTGTATAACCATCATTAAGTAATTCACCATCCCGAATTATACCTTCTTTGGTAAATCCAAGTCTTTCTGGAATAGCTCTACTTTTTAGATTATCTTCTGCACACCTAATCTCTACCCTATTTAATTTATAAACATCGAATGCATAGTTAATAAATTCTATACATGATTTTGTCATTATTCCCTTACCTACATATTTTCATCTAGCCAATAACCTATGCTTATCTCTTTTATACTAGGATTTATACCATGAAAACCTATAACACCTGCAAATTCTTTTTTTGTACCATATACTAGCGTCAAAGCTACCATTAGCTGCATATCGTTTTTTTGCTATCTTTTATAAATGATATGGTATCATCTATAGTTTCCGTGCTATCAACCCAAGGCAAATATTTTCTTAAATGTTCTCTATTTGAGTCAATTGATTTAAACATATCCTCTGCGTGATGTATATCGACTAGTCTTAGTTCAATATTATTGTGAACCTCCCATCACTGAAGTGACGGACTTCTAGCATCACTACTAGAGTTTCCTGTTTCATCGACCTCGTAACCTACTATCTTCACAGGCGTTAATTCGGATAGTCCCTACCCTACATTCCTTATATTTATACCACTAATTTTAAATCTTTTAATCCTTGGTTTAATATATTAATGCTAGCATTTATATCCCTATTGTGATTTGTACCACATTCAGGGCATGTCCATTCTCTTATGGATAGATTTTTAGTTTTATTATTTTTATAATTACAATTACTACATATTTGACTACTGGCATAGAATCTATCTACCTTATGGTAAACTCTATTATTCCACTCTGATTTATATTGTATTTGTCTTGTTAGTTCTGACCAGGATGCATCATGTATTGATTTTGATAGATTTGGATTTTTAACCATAGCTTTTATATTTAAATCTTCACTGAAGATAAATTGGTTTTCTTTAACTATTTGTGAAGATTTTTTTATGAAGGTTGTCTATCCTAGTATTAGTTATTTTTTTCATGTAGCCTTGCAACTTTAATTCTTTGTTTATTAAAATTTTTACTTCCCTTTTGTTTTTTTTGGCTAATTGCCTTTGAAGTTTGGCTAGTTTCTTCTCATATTTATATGTAAGTTTATTATTTTCAAAGGTTTCTCCATTGCTTGCAATAAGTAAATCTGATATACCTAGGTCTAGGCCTATAAAATTTTCAGTTTCTGGTAATTCTTCATGTTCACATTCTACGTTAAAGCTAACATAATATTTACCACTTGGTACTTGGCTTATTGTGGCTGATATTATTTTTCCAGTGAATTTTCTATGAAGTTTACATTTTATCCATTTTAATTTAGGTAATTTAATTTGATTATTTTTAAAATTTACTTCTATATTATTATTTGTGAAATTGGTTCTGTAAGATTTGTAATTATTCTTTTTGCTTTTGAATTTCGGAAAGCCTTGGTTAGTATTACCTTTTTTTTGTGTTCTCTGAAGAAGTTTTGGTAAGCTGCATCTAAATCTTTTATACTATTTTGTAGGGCAAATTTATCTGGCTCTTTTAACCATTCTTTTTCTTTTTTTTAATTCAGTGAGTAATTCAGAACATTTATTATAGGATAGGGATTTTTGATCTGTTTCATATAGTTCAATTTTCATGGCTAAAAAAATGATTATATATAAATCTAGAACATCCAAAAGTTTTATTTATTAATTCTTTCTGTTTTTCTGTTGGATATATTCTATATTTATAGCCTTTAATCACAGTTTTCATAGATAATTCACCTCTTTTCCTATTTCTGTTTTTGATTCTTTATTGCCTAATTTCAATATAGTATATATTTTTGCCTAGGTCAAGCATATTGCGAACTTATATTCGGACTTTACTATAACATATAAACCTTGCCACTAACTCACGACTGAAGTCACAAGTGTGCGTGGCATTTTATCAAATAAAACTTCTACTGGTGTTCTAGTTTCAAAATTATTGAATTCATAAGTAACGATACCCTGTTTATCAGGGACAATTTCTTGTACTGATTCTGGAATAAGAGTAGCTCCTTCTAATAATAATTCTACATCATCATGCTCCATACTATTAGAACCTTCCTCTGACTTATCCTTATCCATTTTATGACAAAGTTCTGTAGCCTTTAGAAAAGTTTCCTGATATAAGTCATCTGCTTGATATCTATCTCCTGTAAGCTTGTAACAAAATCCATAAATATCTTGGCCATAATTATCAATTAAATGGCTTAGTTCCACTACATCCAAACAGTATCCCCCCCTCCCCCCCCATTATCAGTAAATTTAATTCTGAGAATTTATATATATTTATGTCCTCTCACCTATATATTGTAATAAGTTCTAATTTGGTTTATTACTATATAAATTTTGGCATAAAAATAAGGCAGAAATTATCCTGCCTTAGTCTTTGTAAATATCTCCTCTTGTATCTATTTTGATAATTTTTACAGTTTGTTCATCCTCATACATATACACAATCCTATATTTCCCAACCCTTAGCCTAAATAGTGGAGGTACCTTATTTCCCGCAAGCTTTTTTTATATCACCTAATGGCATTTTATCAATGGCGTTTTTAATCCTGATTGAGATTTTATAATCATAGGATTCTAAAGATTTTTTTGCTTGTTTGGAATAGTTTACATTATTCATTTTTTTTACCTTGGATAATTTTTTTTCTATTTCTTCTGAGCTGTACCATTCATCTTCCCTTAGTATATTTAATATATCCTCTTCATCTTCGGACTCAAGCACTAGTATTGGTTCTTCTTCTTCCTTTATAAATTTTATAAAACTAATAACTTTGCCTAGCTTTTCTTCTGGCAGATCTTCAACTAACTCTAATATCAACTTTTTTTTGAGGTCGCCATTCTAACCACTCCTATTAATCTATTTATATGGATTTTATATAATTATACCATATTAAACTTAGCTTATCATCTTATTTTCCGGCTATGTCAACGGTATTATTTCTATCTCTAATCATTGAATATACATACTCTAAAAACAGTGGAGCATTTTCAATTATATATTTTTGGTCAATCTCTTCTCTTTCTATTTCATCTAGAGGATATCTGTATTGAGATGTATATTTAACAAATGGTACCCATGGTGAATTTGGAAAGTTTTGAACAAACCAAATACAAGATTTCCCTTTAGATAATATATTATAATTTAAAAATGTATACAAACTTCTTGTGGAAAAGTATAATAAATGTAAAGAAAAATAAACATCTGTAATTTCATCTAAATACATCAGACTATTTTTAATTTCTGTTATTATTTCTTCCCTTAATTTATCATGGGAGGGCATAAAAATTTCCTTAGTAATATCCTTTCCATAAACTGTCTTGCTATATTGACCCATAGTAAAATAGTCTATACTGGAAAGAATAGATTTTGAAATCTGCTTCCATCCCTTTCTATTAGTACCTATATAGCATCCCAATCCTACATAGTTTCTTGGTTCCTGCAACATTAGTAATGGACAATATACTCCTTCTAGCTGAATTCCAAATAGTCCAAGCTCTCCTTCACGTAGTCTATCATGTAATCTAAATATTTCTTCAGAATCCTTAATTGTTAAATCAGCTTTAGTTACTACAAAAAAAGTCTATATCCCCCCCTTTCCCATAAATATAATCTCCTAAAGCTACTGAACCAGATATAATTACTGATAGTAAATTATCACCTAATATTTCTTTAATATTAGCAATGAAGCCATCTATCATAATAATAAAATTTTTATCCTGAAAAATAGGCTCCTCCATGTTATCCCCCCCTTGTTTTTATAACTTCCATACTGTTTGGTTCTAATATGTGCCTTTATATGATTGTTTCCTTTAAATTATTGAGATATTTAAAAAAATTTAGGTTTAATTTTAATTATATTGTGGTATAATATAATTAAAGGTAATCGGATTCGCATAAATGTGATTGCCACCAAAGTGGTTAAATTATTTTAATCACCCTGTAGGCCAATACAGGGTGATTATTTTTTTATCTCTGGTTATTTCCTTAATAATAACAATAATCAAGGAGATTAGCAACCACACCCCGCTTTTTCCGATTACCTTGTCATTAGTTTACCATTTAATCTAGGTAAGTTCAATATTCAATTAACTTTTTGTTTATATTGCCTTAATTCTTCTAATAATGTCTTTAACTTCATGTCTATACCAATTCTCCCTTAATTATAATAAACTTATTATAATTACTTTAGGCAATTTTGGAATGAAATATGATTTTTATAAAAGGTTATAGCTTCATTTTCAAATCCAGGGTAAATTAATTCATTTATATAAATTTCATTTTTATAGACCTTAGAAAACATTTCAAACCCATATTTGTTAAAAAGCCAGTACACATAAATTCCTGCAACATCATATCCACCATTTTCAATAAAATTATCAGGGGTATCACCGTTTATAGTTTTACCTTGGATTTTTTTCAATTGGAATTGCTTCCTCAACATATTGTAAATCTATTTGTCCAGCATATAGCAATGCCACCCCCTCTGATATCCAGGCTTCGTTTTCTTCAGTTCCATAATAATTATCAAAAACAGCATGAACAATTTCGTGTTTTAATACTTGAATTAATTCCTCACTAGAATAGTCCTTTGCTATTTCTGGAGAAAGGATACATATTTTTCTTGTCTTTAAATTAGAATGTCCAACCATCCAAGTTTTATATTCTGATTTAGCCTTACCAGTATAGTTTATATAATCATCTATAGAATTCGCAACAATTATTGTGAAATTAAAATTATCAAGTATCTCAATTTTAAAATCATTGCATAATCTTATGTAGAAGTTATCTATATTATTAACTATAAAATTGCCTATCTCTAGATCATCATTGCAATAAATAATATTAAAATATTTAGTTGAACATAAATTTTCCTTTATTTTAATCACCCCTTCTTAGCAATCCATATATAATACAATTTGTATAACCATCATTAAGTAATTCACCATCCCGAATTATACCTTCTACTGCCATTTTTAAGCTATAATTAACATGATTTTTACTGACATTTTCAAAAGTTATTGACATATTTATTTAACTCTTTATACTTAAATAATATTAGAACATCCAGTTCACCAAAACTACCTTTCTTTTTAATTTCACATATACTCCCTTTCATAACCTCCTAAAAGATCTATCTAAATTTATCAGTATAATACTTACTGCGACTAATATAATTGATAGTACAACATTTGCCCCCCCTAATAATCTTTCCCCCCCAAGGAAAATATAGGAAAGGAGCACCCCCCCAAATATAGGTATAGTAAATTTATATATGCTTATTTTACCAACTCCATTATATTTAAGCAAAATTGTCCACATAGAAAAGGCTGCTGCAGATATAAACCCTAAATATAAAAGCAATCCAAATCCTTCTATAGTAAAGGTAATTCCCTTTTCTAATCCTAATGAACCTGCGATAATTAAAAATAATGAACCTATGAACAATTGATAGCCTGATACTAAAAATGGATCTATATCCTCTGCAAGTTTTTTTAGTACATATTCCTCCCAATGCTCCCATTAAACTTGACATTATAACAAATCCTTCTCCTGTTAAGGTAAACCCTCCTTGAATACCATTACCACTTATATTTACAATAGACACCCCCCCTATAAAGCCCAATGCTACTCCTATTATTTTTCTCATATTCAATTTATCTTCATCATAAAAGAAATGAGCCAATATAACGGCAAAAAAAATGTACTAGTGCTGGCTAATATAGATCCTTTTGTTCCACTAGTATTAGAGAGTCCTATGTAGAAAAAGGTATATTGAATTGCAGTTTGTATTAGTCCCAAGAAAACTAATCTTTTAAAATCTAACTTCTTTATCTTTAAAGTCCTCTTTGTTCCTAGACAAAATAAAAATATCATCATAGAGGATATAAAAAAAATCTAAATCCTGCAAATATTACCTTTTCAAAGGTATCATCCGCACCTATAAAAAAATAATTCGTATCCTATTTTAATAGAAGGAAATGCACTTCCCCCCCATAATAAACAGCTTAAAAGTGCTAATAAAATTATTGTATGATTTTTAGTAAATATCTCTTTCCTCTTGTTTTTCATCTTCAACCTCCATCTTTTTTTAAAATCTAAGTTTATTTTTAATTATATTTTAGTATTCCATATAATAAAATTCATCCATTGAATTATCAAAGGTTTTCTTTGCGTATTTTTCTTTGACTTCAAATCCAACATTTCTATAACAATTGATGGCTCTTTTATTAAAACTTCTAACCTCCAGCCCTATTGTATTATTAGGAAACCTTCTTTTGCATTCTTTAATTAGTAAATTCATAATATCCTTCCCATAGCCCTTTCCACAAAAAGATGGTTTTAATCCAATTCCTATATATGCAATATCTCCTTTTAGACTTATTCTACCATAAGAAACTAATTCATTATTTAATAATATTGCAATAAACTCTGATTCTCTCTTCTCTTCTATCGACAAACCCCCACTGGTTTTCTACTACAGTATCCCAATCTGAGAAGTTATATATTGAATATTCCCCCTCATATCTCCAGCTACAAATTTCTTTGGCATAGTCTTCGATAATTTTATTAAAACATAGTTTTTCATTGTCATCTATCTCCTAACACAATACAACCATATTATTCCTTAACATTCTTAGTAAAATAGCAAAGCTGATATTCTTGCTTAAAACCTACCATCTTATATAAATTCAATGCCTTTTCATTTGTTGAATTAACGCAAAGGGTAATATCATCTACGGAATCAAAAGTAAATAACCATTTTAACGCCATAGTCAATAATTTACTTCCTATGCCCTTACCTCTTTGTGATTCGTCTACAGCAAAAAAATTCTATACTTCCCTCCCCCCCAAATGCTGGATTAACTTCAACGTAAATATATCCCACTAATTTATTATCTTTTTATCTACAAATACCTTTCTATGATCATTCAATCTTTCTATAATTTGATTTCCATTATAATATGTATTAGGAAAAGCTTTATCATGAAGTAACCTCATATCTCTATAATAATCAGGCAAAAGCTCAACTATAGGTATATCTTGTAATTTATCAATATACGAGCGTTCAAATTTTAATATTATTTCTTCACTTTCTTTAATAAAATGAAGCTTATTAGCTAATCTTAAACAGTTCTCATTTTCCTTATTAATAAACATACTTATGAAATCTATTTCCTCTGGTAATATTTCCATCATCTTATTCCACATTCCAGTTGAAATATACCATTTATCTTCATCTAAGAACGGCCCCCATATTTCAGCACTATTGCTATTGCTATCAAAATCTGCATCAAATCCTAATACACCAATAATTTTCTCATCTTCAGTGGCAATTATAAAACTCTCGTTAAAAGGAATATCAGTTATATCTTCCACTAATGAATTTGCTATTTCCTCTTTATTAGTACCACAGTAGCCAATATGGCTTTCCTCTTTACTATTAATTTTTGCTATAAAACTAGCAATTTTATTTATATCTTCTTTTTTTAGATAGCTTAAATTTTATCAAAATAAATTTCCTCCTTTTATGCTTTTTAAGCCATATTTAATATATTCATCATATCTCATCTTTTTTTTAAATACCACGATATACCCCCCCATCTATTGAATAATATTTAATGCTTTTACTAGAGCGAGTCCATGAGGGAAATCCTAATGTTAATTCAATTTTTTTTCTCCAATCTTTTCTACATGGCGAACATAAACCATACCCTGATTCCCTTCTGCTATATCAATTGAAACTTTATTCCAATTTAATCCACCATCTTTAGTAATAAAAAGCAATAATTTATCCTCTGAACCAAAATTAACAAAACCAATTTCTTCATCTAAAAAAATGTCCATAGTAAATTTCACTATTTGCAGGAAATTTATAAATTATTTCCCATGATACTCCATTATCCTTAGATTTGACAAATCCATATAAATATTGGTGACTTGCACGATCTATAAGATAAAACCCATAGTTTAAATCATTATCAACTTTTTGTATGTATTTACATTAGCTGGAAGTATTTCTATTTCCTCTATATCTATTTTTTTCATCTTCATTAGTATCTTCATCTATTTTTTTCTGGTATAGTATTTATTTTCCCTCTATTATCTTCTTCAATAAGAGGCTCTCCTAATTTAACCTCACCAAAATATACTATATCTGCATTATAGACAAATGGATTTTTATATAAATGGTAGTTATATAAGGGACCTGCCTCCAGCCATGTGGCAGTATCCCTAATAACATATTTTTCTCCCTCATAGGTTTCTACTTCTATTTCCTCATAACCTACACCAATAATAAAAATACATATTAGGACTGCATAAAGATTAGCTAGTATAAATAGGCAAATAGATACTATTTTAATAATTTCCTTCCATATCTTTTTAGTAGATACTCTTTCTAAAATTCCATTTAACTTAATTAAAATAGCTATTTCTATAATTAAACCACAAAAAGCTAAAACAATCATAAATACTGCAAATATCCAATCTCTGAGTAATAGATTGAAATAATTTTTAAGTATATAGCTACTGATAATATAAATAAATGAAATTATAAGAATTATAATTAGAGGAATTTTAATTAATTTTCTTTTCATATTATCTGACATCTCCTACCATTGTAAATTGATAAACTAATTATATCAAAATTTTTACACAATAAATACCTTCTATTATATAATTTTAAATACCTAATTATATCATTATTATCAATAACATAAGTCTACTAAAACATGATATAATTGAACTATATTATTTTAAAAAAATCCATATAAAATAAGGAGATAGATATTTATATGAGAAAATATAAGGGAATTATTTTTGATTTAGATGGAACTTTACTAAATACAATAGAAGACATAAGTGATAGCGTGAATGAAGTTCTTCAAGCATTTAATTTAAATATTTATTCTTATGAAGAATATAAATATAAAATAGGTGGAGGTTTCAGAAACCTAGTGCTAAATAGCTTCCCAGAAGGAACTAGTGAAAATACAATTGATAGGGCCTTGGAGATGCTTTTTAAAATTTATTCCGAAAATTACATTAATAAAACCCGACCCTATGATGGAATTAAGGATTTATTAAATTTATTAATCGAAAAAGATATAAAATTAGCTGTCAATTCAAATAAAAAAAGATGAATATACTAAAAATTTAATTTATAAATTTTTTTGATGATATACCTTTTATAGATGTTTATGGTGAAAGGGAAAAATACAAATTAAACCCGATCCTACTACAGCATTAGAAATTGCTGAAAACATGAATCTTAAATCAGAAGAAATATTATTTATAGGAGATTCAAAGACGGATATTTTGACAGCAAAAAAAATGCCCATATGGATAGTGTGGGAGTCCTTTGGGGGGGTTTAGAGATCGTGAAGAATTATCTAAATATGGTACAAAATATATAGTTTCAGATTGGAAAGAGATTTTAGATATAGTTGGATAGCAAGTAAATATAAGGATACTGTCAGGTTTTAAAAACTGATAATATCCTGTCTCCATAATTATATTTTTGAAAATGTTCATCGTTATAAACAATTACTAATTTATAACGATGGCTTTTCCGTTAAATTTCTTTCTTTGCTAACTGACATGGTATATAATAGTCTAAAATTATTTCTCCATTGTTCATTGGCATTGTAAATCGTGGACAGTTATATAGCTCCATACACCACGAACCCTTTTGATCAAACTTATATCCTCGTTTTTCCATTTCTTTCTGTGTTAATTCATGAGAAACTGAATAAATATCTTTTTCTAATCCTTGAATCCATCCTATGGCTACTGTAGAAGCAGGAACATCCCTATGGATAAATCCTTCTGGTACGGGAGTATTTGGTTTCATAATCATACCGCAAATATACGTAAATTTCCCATTGCCTATTTTCCAATCACTCATCCACCCAACATAAGAACTATCAATATGATATTCTTTTAGCTCTTCCAATTTAGTAAAAGTACCGTCTTCGAAACACTTGCCCCCCCAAAACACAGGAATTGGATTTTCTTTCATATCCATATTTGGATATACAGCTTTTCCTATAATACGCATTTCTGAAAGTTGATTAATTTGAAAATTAGCTAGCTTTGCCATAATATATCCCCCCCTTATAAATTTAAAATTTATATTACTATTTATTCTCTCCCTATATTCCATATAATAGAATTCATCTATTGAATTATCAAATGTTTTCTTTACATACTTTTCTTTGATTTCAAAGCCTACATTTCTATAACAATTGATGGCTCTTTTATTAAAACTTCTAACCTCCAGCCCTATTGTATTGTTAGGAAATCTTCTTTTGCATTCTTTAATTAGCAAATTCATTATATCCTTCCCATAACCCTTCCCACAAAAAGATGGTTTTAATCCAATTCCTATATGTGCTATATCTCCTTTTAAGCTTATTCTACCATAAGAAACTAATTCATTCTTTAATACTATTGCAATAAACTCTGATTCCCTTTTCTCTTCTATGACCAAACCCCCCCATTGATTTTCTACTACAGTATCCCAGTCTGAAAAATTATATATTGAATATTCCCCTTCATATCTCCAACTACAGATTTCTTTGGCATAATCCTCTGATAACCTTGCGAGAATATAGTCTTTCATTAGTATGCATCTCCTAGCGTTTCTCGGTAAAATAACACAGCTGATATTCTTGTTCAAACCCCCCCACCATCTTATATAAATTCAATGCATTTTCATTTACCGAATTAACACATAGAGTAATATCATCTACGGAATCAAAAGTAAATAACCATTTTAATGCCATAGTCACTAATTTACTTCCTATACCCTTACCTCTTTGTGTTTCATCTACAGCAAAAAAAATTCTATATTTCCCTCCCCAAATGCTGGATTAACTTCAACGTAAATATATCCCACTAATTTATTATCTTTTTATCTACAAATACCTTTCTATGATCATTCAATCTTTCTATAATTTGGTTTCCACTATAATATGTGTTTGGAAAAACTTTATCATGAAGTAACTGCATGTCTCTATAATAGTCAGATGAAAGTTCAACTATCGGTATATCCTGTAACTTATCAGTATAAAAACGCTCAAATCTTAATATTATTTCTTCACTCTCTTTAGTAAAATGAAGGCTATCTGCTAACCTTAGACAATTTTTATTCTTTTTATTAATAAACATGCTTAGTAAATCTATCTCCCTTGGTAATATTTCTATCATCTTATTCCACATTACAGTTGCAATATCCCACTTGTCTTCCTTTAAGAATGGCCCCCCCCATATCTCAGCACTATTGCTATCAAAATCTGTATCAAAACCCAATACACCAATTACATCTCCATCTTTAATACCAATTATAAAACTTTCATTAAAAGGAATATCAGTTATATCTTCCACTAATGAATTTGCTATTTCCTCTTTATTAGTACCACAGTAACCAATATGATTTTTTTTCTTTACTATTAGCTTTTGCTATAAAACTAGCAATTTTATTTATATCTTCTTTTTAAATAATATTTTCTGTATCTTTTCCATAATTATTGAAATCTCATCTGCACTATCGAGAATAATTTCATTTTCCAATGGTGTAATATCATATTTACCATAATGTTCCTCTGCTTCTGCAACACTTTTAAACAACTGATTTGGAGAAGGGTTAGTTAATCTTTTTTTCTATTCTTTTCTTCCATTTTTCATTGTCGCTACAAATACACAGAAATTGATAAAGCTTTGAATCCTTAAAGTTGATTTTTGATAGAAATTGTTCCAAATATGAATTATGTGCTAAACTAATGTCAACGATTAAATCACAATTCGTATCTATATTAGTTTGGATAATTTTTGCCAAAACATCGTAAGAGATACTATTGATTAAAGAATGTTCTAAATTATACATTGATATTTTATCATAAATATCATCTTTACGTATAACAGCAATATTTGTTTTTTTTACTTAATAAATCTGTAATATAGGTTTTCCCAGTAGCTGCTTTTCCTCTAAATATAATAATCCTACTCATTAATTTTACATCTCCCAACATCCTTCAAATAATCATCTATAACCATTTTATCTATAGGATTTAGATTTTTTTGGCAATTCCCTTATCCTAAAAAAAACTGCATTCTTTGCTTTCATAATTATCAGGCCTTATTTCACCCTTATATTCGTTACTAGTAAAAGCTACAGTAATCCAATATACTTCATCTCCATTGGGATATTTATAATATGTATCTTGTCCAGAATATACTCCCATTAATTTCAACTTGTCGACTTCTATTCCTGTTTCTTCAAAACTTCACGAGTCGCTGCTTGTTCTACTGTTTCTCCTAATTCTACTACACCTCCTGGAAGTCCCCATAAATCGTTATCTATCCTGTGCTGCAATAGTATTTCTCCCTTAGAATTTATTACAATAACTCCTGCTCCACATAACATAATTGGTTGTGAGCCTGTTAATTTTCTTAGTTCTCTAACATAATCTGCCATAGAATCTCCCCTTTATATCATCTAATTTCAATCTCTTTAATATATTCAATTTCCATATCATTAAAACTAAAATGTAAAATATAGGGCATTTTATCTACAATGTTCCAAAAATCAGTATATCCAAAATCAGGATTGAAATAATTTATAATTGTACTTAGTGCAGTACCATGAGTTGCAATAGCTATACTTTTACTTATATTACTACTTATCACTTTAAAGAGTGCAGATATATTCCGTTCTTGTACTTCTCTCAATGATTCCCCATTGTCAAGCCTAAAATCGAAATCTTCCCACTGTTTCTGTGAAAATGTTTTAAAATCTTCTACCCATTCTCCCACCTTACGTTCACGAAAATCATTGTGTATTTTGATTTCAAGCCCCGTGGTTTCGGAAAAATCTTTTATGGTATCAATAGCTCTTTTAAAGGGGGGGCTTGAATAAACAGAAGCTATATTCTTGTTAATTAATGTATCTGTAACTTTCTTAGTGTCTTGGATTCCCTTTTCTGATAAAGGTCGTATCACCTCGTCCTTAACTGAAAAATCTGGCTGGGCATGTCGAACAAAATAAACATTAGTTTTCATTTTTATATTCACCTCAAATTTATTTATTACTAAGTAAATCAGTTTCTAATACAGCTCTAGCTAATCTAATCCAGAGAACATTAACTGTTCATACTTATTTCTTTCCTCAAATTTATGAAGATAATTAAAGCATTCATCGATGTCATACAATATACCATGAGATTTACACGTTTTTTTTCACTATACCCATCAATTTATCACTATTAGGGCTATTTACATTATATGCATACTTATACCTTTCAATATACTGAGCCTTCATTCCTGGAAAATGTTTATCTAGCTTTTTATAGAAATATTCCCGATTGCCTTCTCTTAAAGTTAGTCCCATGCCAAAACAAATAATACCATGTACTTTTGCCTCTATACAATAATCCAGAATCCCTCTGATATTTTCCTCTGTATCATTAATAAAAGGCAAAATAGGACTTAACCAAACTACTGTCGAGATTCCATTATCACTCATTATCTTTAGCACCTCAAACCGTTCCCTTGTGGTGCTGACATTTGGTTCGATTATTTTGCATAAGTCTTCATCATAAGTAGTAAGAGTCATTTGTACTACACATTTTGTCTTTTCATTAACTTTTTTTAAGCAAATCTAAATCTCTTAAGATTCTTGCAGATTTTGTCTGTATAGCCAGTCCAAATCCATAGGAATAAATAAGTTCTATACACTTTCGGGTGTTTTCTAGCTTTTTTTTCCAAATGAATATATGGATCACTCATTGCTCCAGTGCTTATCATACATTTTTTTTCTTTTTCTACGCAGAGTATCCTCTAAAACTTCTGGAGCATTTACCTTTACTTCTATGTCTTCAAAATCATGATTCATCTGATAGCATTTGCTTCTTGAGTCACAATAAATACAGCCATGAGTACAACCACGATATATATTCATTCCATTCTGAGCGGATAAGATGCCTTTTACTTTTGTTTCATGCATAATATTCTCCTCTTTGATTCTAGCATTTTTCGATGGAACATTACCTATACCATTTA
>JMBV01000382.1_pt1 | contig 14580 bp, 28 predicted proteins | sample 616531 | NCBI WGS metagenome assembly JMBV01 (sample SAMN02727904, study PRJNA239997) | anaerobic digester metagenome | biome: anaerobic digester; isolation source: mesophilic anaerobic digester inoculated with municipal waste water sludge... | place: Germany: Bielefeld University, CeBiTec ... | reverse complement strand
TCCCAATCTAAGGAAAGGGAAGCCTTATTTTAATTTTAACAATAATATTGCCATGATAATTAAAAGAATGCCAATTAAAATCAAGAGAAATTCTATAGAAACTAAATTTATTATTATCATAAAACCAATAATACCCAATACTATACCTACTATTTGTTTAAATTTATGTCTATATTTACATTTAAATCTATAAAAAAAATTTTTCATAAATACACCTCGAATAATACCATTTATTTATATTATTCGAGATTTATAGTTTTAGTTACAACAGATTTAATCTATGGATAAAAACACTAAGGCTTCTCCCTTATGTATTTTTACATATCCTATATCTCCTTTTATTTCATTACTGATACCTAATGTAGAGGAAAAATCTATTTTCATTTTAGATAAATTGTATTTAAATCCTTCTAAAGTAACTACTATATATTTAGTAATAGGTATTATAGATACATAGGTATTGGTTTTGTTTTCTATTTTCAATTCCTGATCAATTAAATAAATAACATTGTCCTCGTCTATTATTCTGCCTTTTAATTTATTGTCCTTTAACTTTTTCAGCAGGAATATATTCCCTAAGGTATGGTCCATTCTGCTGCCTATAGCAGATATTATAGTAATATCTTTAAAATCTTGATTAATTAAATAGTCTATAGCCAACTCTGTATCAGTTTTATCCTTTTCTACTGGAAATTTGAGAATAGGTATTTCTTTTTTTCTTTACAGTTTTTAAGCTATTTTTGTCAATAGAATCTAAATCCCCTACTATAATATCAGGCACTAGACTAGCGTTTAAGCAATAGTCTGTTCCCCTATCTACAGCTAGAATAAAATCCATATCCTTAGCTAGATCCTTTAATAAATTAATATCTATTATATTTCCACCTGAAACTAGTAATGCCCTCAATTAAATTCATCCCTTTTATTTTTCTATTTTGCTTATAGGTTTCCATATCAATGACAATATTATAGCAGATATAATAAATTCTGGCAGTAAATATTGTAATTGATACCCAAGAGAATATTTCCAAGCACTAATTCCCTCTGGAGCATATTGGCCAAAGAATACAATTCCAGCAATAAAATGACATAAAAATCTTCCGCCAATGGCAAAAAAAATACACCTAATACTACTCTTAAATAATCCACTGGTTTAAATTCTTCATTCGTAGAAATAATTCCTGCTAATCCTAAAAGTCCAAAAGCTATAGGATATTCCAGTATGGCTTGGATTGGCGTATATACATAACCACCAAGCATTAGCTTTAATACCCCCCCAAAAGTAGCGCCAGTAATTACACCTGGCTTAACACCCCCCCATCTTAGAGCAAATAATATTATAGGTATCATACTACCCGCAGTAACAGAACCTCCCATAGGGGCCTCATAAATTTTAATTCTACTTAATAATACTGATAGGGCAATCATAATTCCTGCTTCTGTCAACATTTTTGTACTCCATTTTTCATCATATAACCTCCTATAAAAATAATACCTATTGCCGAAATAGGCAATAGGTATAAATTCTTAATTTTACTTTCCTACGCTAGCATTACCTAGTTCAGGTTAAAGGGTCGGGATTTACCCCCTCTCAGCCAACGGCTCCCCTAGTGTTACTTATTTAATTGACAATTTTATTATATCATATAACTAAAAATATGCAATTATAGATTTTTAAACATCTTGGTTCTTTCAACTACATCCTCTGCTCCAAATATCCCAGAACCAACTACTAAAATATCTGCCCCTAGATCAATTACATCTTTGGCATTGTCTAGTTTAATTCCTCCATCTACTTCTATTGATATATCTAAATTTCTATTGTCTATAATCTTTCTCAAATCTGCTATTTTCTTATCCATGGATTTAATATATTTTTGTCCACCAAAACCTGGATTTACCGTCATTATTAAAACCATATCGATATATTCTAAAATATATTCTAAAGTCTCCAAGGGAGTGGCTGGATTTAAAGATACTCCTGCCTTTATGCCATAGGATTTAATTTCCTCTAAAGTCCTATGTAAATGGGTAGTAGCCTCCTGATGGACTGTAATAATGTCTGCACCAGCTTCATAAAAGTTTTTAATGTATCTTTCAGGTCTATCTACCATTAAATGCACGTCGAAGGGAATATCTGTTATTCCTCTTATGCTTTTTATTACTGGCGGACCAAAGCTAATATTTGGTACAAAAACACCATCCATTACATCTAAATGAATGTAATCAGCTCCACCTTTTTCTAATAATAAAATTTCCTCTTCTAAATTAGCAAAATCACTGGATAAAATTGAAGGTGAAATTTGTGTCATACTAATACCTCCTTATGTTTTTAATCTCTTCTAGAAAATTTATATAATTATCGTATCTGCTACTAGCTATATTTCCCTTTTCTAATTGCCTTTTTATTTCACAATCTGGCTCTTTAAAATGAACACAGGAAATAAACTTACATTTGCCCTTGTGTTTTGCCATTTCTATAAAATAGTCTCCCAAATCCTCTTCCCTTTCAATAAAATCTAAATCTAGGGAACTAAAGCCTGGACTATCTAATACATAGGAATTATAATCTAAATCTATTAATTCTACATGACGGGTAGTGTGTTTTCCCCCCCTAGTGGTTTTCTTGCTAATATCTCCAGTTTTCAGATCTAAGCCAGGATAAATCTCATTTAATAATGAAGACTTACCTACACCAGATGGACCTGCAAATACTGTAATATTATCTTTTAATTTATCTCTTAATTCTCCAATGCCACTATTATCTATAATGCTTGTATTTATAATATCATAACCCACATCACTGTATATATTGTTGATTTCCATTATCCTTTTTTTCTTCTTCTAAATCTACTTTATTTAAACAAATATGAACATCTAATCCTTCAAATTCTGCCATTACTAAAAATCTATCTAATAGCCAAAGATTAATATTAGGATTCTTTATACTCATAACTATAATAACCTGTGTAATATTAGCCACTGGTGGTCTTAATAATTGGGATTCTCTAGGTTTTATCTCTTTTATATATCCAGTATTATCCTCTTTACTAATTTGAATTCTAACTTTATCTCCAACTAGAGGAACTAGGTTCTCTTCTCTAAATAATCCCCCCCTAGCTCTACATTCTAAAACCCCCCCTTCTTCAGTTTTTACATAATAAAATCCACCAATGCCTTTTACTATAACTCCTTCAAGCATTAAAACCCCTATCTATTTGGATGATATTCAGTATCGCTATATTCTCCATCATAGTAGAATCTAAATTCCGCATCTAATTTACCCTTTAAAGGTATTTTAATAGTTTTTCCATCAGCTTCATGGATTTCTTTATATACAGTTTCAGCGACTCCATCCTGAATTCTTTCTACTATTACTTCAATTTCACCACCAGAATTAGGTAATGTTAAATTCACATTAAATGGAACCTCTTTTTCTTCTACAGGTTCTGGCTCTGGTTCTGGGCCTTTACTTATTGTTATATCGATTTTAGTACCAGTTTCTACAGCTACTCCTGCCTCCACACTTTGCCAAATGATCTTACCAGCTTCGTATTCATCACTATAATCTTCACCTGTACTGCCTTTTATTAATCCAAAGGCTTCTAAGGCACTTTTAGCCTCTCCTTCAGTCCTATCTATAAGTTTTGGCATTAAAACTGTCTTTTTCTCAGGCCCCCCCTGACTTACCACTAAGTCTATTTTAGTACCCTCTTCGACTTCTGTATAGGGCTCTGGATATTGATTCATAATTATATTAGCTTCTATGGTATCACTAGGCTGAGGTTTTACTTCCCCTTCTTCTACTTTATACTCACTAAGTATAGCATCAATTTCTGTAATACTCTTACCAATTAAACTTGGAACCTTAGTATAATTTCCACCAGAACTGACTATTACCTCAATAGTATAGCCTGGTTTTACTTTATCCCCCCCAGCTTTTGTCTTTTGGTCTATAATATCCCCCCCTTTTTTTTAAATTCACTACTGGGTATTTCCTTACCAATTCGTAATTTTAATTCTCGACTATCTAATTCCTCTTCAGCCATTTCCACATTCATTCCAACTAAATTGGGAACTTCTACTTCTTTAGTCACAAAATAATCCTTCAATCTATAAAAACCATATGCTCCAGCAGCTACAACTACAAAGGCTAATAATATAGCTGCTATCATTAGCTTAAAACCACCGTCTTTTTTTGCTTTCTTTAGGGCCTTTTTTTCATATTATCTCCGCCTTTATTATCTACTGCAGACATTATTTGCGTAGTTTGGATCATTGCAGTATCTTCAATTGAACCATCATTCAAGGAGTATTTTAATCGCCTTAAATCCCTTAATAATTCTGATGCGCTCTTATATCTGTCGCTTTGGCTCTTCTGAACACATTTCATAATAATATTTTCTAAGCCAATGGGTATAGTATTGTCGATTTCTCTAGGAGGTACTATATCATCTTGAATATGCTTTAATGCCACTGAAATAGGACTGTCTCCCTCATAGGGTACTTTGCCAGTAATCATTTCATATATGACTATTCCGAGGGAATAAATATCAGATTTTTCATCTGTATAGCCTCCCCCCCTAGCTTGTTCTGGTGAAAAATAATGAACAGAGCCTATTACATTAGAAGTATTAGTTACAGTGGATGCAGTAGCAGCCCTGGCAATGCCAAAGTCCGTAACCTTTACCCTTCCGTCTTCGGTAATCATAATATTGTGGGGGGGCTTAATATCCCTATGAACTATATGATTTTATGAGCATGTTCTAATGCCTCTGCAATTTGTATTGAAAAGTCTAGAGTTTCCTCTAAGGATAATTTTCCCTTTTCTCTAATTATTTCTTTCAAAGTCTTTCCATTTATATATTCCATAACAATATAATAAATTTTATTGCCATCTATTTCATCCATACCAACATCATAAACATTTACAATATTAGGATGGGATAAACTAGCAGCAGCCTGGGATTCTCTCCTAAACTTTTTAATAAATTCCTCATCATTTACATATTCATCTCTTAGAATTTTAATAGCCACATTTCTATTTAAAAGTCTACACCTGGCCTTATATACATGGGCCATACCTCCAGCACCAACTTTTTCGTTAATCTCATATCTACTACCTAATACTGTCCCTATCATATAATCACCTCACTTTTTAAAATTCTAATGCCAAAACAGTTATATTATCATATCCACCTTTGTCATTTGAAAACTGGACTAATCTATCACAGGCAATTTGCATATTTTCACTATTGATTAAGGTATCTTTAATTTCATTATCATCCAACATACTAGTTAAACCATCAGTGCATAATAAAAGGATTTCAACTGCAGTTTAGGCAATACTAGTATATCCACATCTATATCCCTACTTGTGCCTACAGCCCTAGTAATAATATTTCTTTGGGGGGGATGAGTTTTAGCCTCTTCTTTACTAATACTGCCATTTTTTTATTAGTTCTTCTACTAAAGAATGATCTTCAGTTATTTGCAAGAATTCCTCCCCCCCATATAGGCTATAGGCTCTACTATCCCCTACATGGCCAATATACAGGTTTTCATCTGATATATAAGCTAGGACAACTGTAGTACCCATACCTGAACACTCTTCTTCCTTCATAGCTTTTCTATATATTTTTCATTTGCCTCATTAAAGGATTCAATTATATTATTTTTAATATTTTTTTTCATTTATATTTCCCTTATTTAGAAAATCATTAAAATTTTCGCTGATAATATTGATGGCTAAATTACTAGCGATTTCCCCTGCTTTATGGCCCCCCCATGCCATCTGCAATAATAAACAGGGGGGGTTTTGATTCTTCTGAAGGAAGATAATATGAATCTTGATTATTTTCTCTAATTCTACCTGTATCTGTTCTAACGCCAATATCCAATATAATCACCTCACCGAATAGTTTTATCCTCTCCGTCATTTGTATATCGTCGTCTTAATTGGCCACAGGAAGCATTTACATCGCTACCCATTTCTCGCCTAATAGTAGTATTTATACCTGAATTATTGAGCCTTAATTGGAACTTCTCAATATTAGATATAGACGGCCTCTTTTTAGAATATTCTTCAATGGGATTTAAGGGTATTAAATTAATATGACAATTTAAGTCTTTTAAAATTTTGATTAATTCCTTTAAATCTTCATCCCTATCATTTACACCTTCTATTATTGTATATTCCATAGTAATTCTTCTACCTGTTTTTTTCATAATAGTATTTACAGGCCTCTATTATCTCTTCTACTAAATACTTTTTGCCTATTGGCATTATTTCCTCCCTAATATGATTAAAGGGAGAATGAAGGGAAATAGATAGATTCATGGGGATTCCCTCATCTGCTAATGTGTATATTTTAGGTGCTATGCCACAGCTTGACAGAGTAATACTTCTATAACTAAGGTTTTTACCCTTTTCATGATGAATAATATTTAAAAATTTTATAAGATTTTCGTAATTATCTAAGGGTTCACCACTGCCCATTAAAACAATATTATTTATAGTGCAATTTAGATCTTTCTCCATAGTATAGATTTGATTTACCATTTCCGCAGGAGATAGATTCCTAACTAGTCCTTCCTTTGTAGAAGCGCAAAAGGAACAGCCCATTCTACATCCAACTTGAGTAGAGATACATGCAGTTAATCCATGGGCATATTCCATTAGAACTCCTTCAATTATATTATTATCTTCTAATAAAAATAGATATTTTTTTCGTACTATCAATTTTAGAATCAAATCTTTTGTAAATTTTCATTTCATCAATCTCTGCTATATTTTCTAGCTTGTCCCTGAGTTCCTTAGAGAATACAGTAATATCCTGAATTTTTACCCCATGGTTTTTATGTAGGAAATTATATAATTGTCCTGCCCTAAATTTTTTTTCTCTCCTATATCTTCAAAAATATTTCCATTTCCTCTAGCTGAAGACTATTTAATTGTATTTTATGCAAAAAAATCACCCCCCCATAGTCATTCTTAATTTTATATTATACCACAATTTTTAAAAAGTTAGCTATTAATCTTTTTAAATTTAGCAATAAAAAAAACCATCTGTATTATGTATATGAGGAAAAAGCTGTAAATACCCATTCTTAGAATTATCCACATTTTCCTTATTACTAAATTTATCATAAAAATCCACTAATTCAAATTTTTTTTATTTTCACATAAAAACCTCTCTACCATATTTTCATTTTCTGCCTTTGATATGGTACAGGTACTATAAACCATAATTCCTCCAGGCTTCAAATATTCCTTGGCATTATTTAATATTTCCCATTGAATACTATTTAATTCTTTAATATCCTCTTTCTTTCTATTCCACTTTATTTCTGGTTTTCGTCTAATTATACCTAATCCAGAACAAGGTGCATCTATAATACAATAATCTACTTTATTTATTAAATTCTCATCTAATTTCCTAGCATCAAAAATTTCTGTATGAATAATATCTATACCTAATCTATTGGCATTGTCTTTTATTAATTGTAATTTATGTTCATATATATCTCTAGAAATTATTTCACCACTGTTTTTCATCAATTGTCCCATATGAGTGGATTTGCCACCTGGTGCAGCACATAAGTCTAAAGCCAATTTATCTTCCCTTGCATCTATTACCTGGGATACTAACATACTACTTTCATCCTGAATTATAAAATAACCTTTTTTTATATTCGTCCAAAAAGTAATTTGTCTTGGATTCTCAATTACTATTCCATCCTTTGCATATTTAGTTTCATAAGCATTAAAGCCATAATTGGAGAGCATATTTAATAACTCATCTCTACTGATTTTCAATGTATTGGCTCTAATATTTAATTTTGGCCTACTATTATTTCCCTTTAAAATTTTTTTCTGTGAATTCATAGCCATAATCTTCAATCCAATTTTCCACCATCCATTTCGAATGGGAATATTTAATAGATAGAAAATCTATTTTATTATCTACTTGGATTTCCATTAGTTTATCTTTATTTCTAATGATATTTCGTAAGACTCCATTTACAAATCCTGAAATCCCCCCCTTATGTCCATATTTTTTTTGAAAGATTTACGGCTTCATTTACTGCAGCTCTATCTGGGATTTTATCCATAAAAATTATTTGATATACAGCCATTCGAAGTATCTCCAAAGTATTAGGGTGTATTTTTTCTATTTTAGTCTTTGAAACCTGAGAAATAATATGGTCTATATAGATTTTATTTTCTATAACTCCATATACTATTTCCCTTATAAAATTTTCATTTTCCACATTCTTATTGTTTTTTTTAAATATTTATTAATGGAGATATTAGAATAGGCACCATTAATATTAATATCTATTAAAATTTTTAAAATAATCTCCCTCGAATCCATAAAGGCCCTCCTAAAATTATTTGCCTGGCAATTGCCAGGCAAATAGTAAAGTATTTATTTAATCTCTCCTTCTACCGGACATGGCCATTAACCTCAACAATTGACCAATTGCAACTAAAGTAGCTGCCACATAGGTTAAGGCTGCTGCTAATAGAACTTTTTTTAGATGGCCTATATTCATCATCATAAATAAAACCATTTTCCAATTGAGCCAAGGCCCTTCTACTGGCATTAATTTCTACTGGTAATGTAATGATTTGAAATAGCACCACTGCCAAATACAATGCAATTCCCACTTCTAATAAAAATGGCTCTATTATTAGCCCAAGCATAACTAGTATCCACACTAGCTGAGAACCAATACCTGCTATAGGGGGCTATATTATTTCTTAAAATTAAAGGAAAATATCCTTCCCCATGTTGCATTGCATGGCCTACCTCGTGAGCTGCAACAGAAACAGCAGCAATTGAAGTTCCATTGTAGACATTGCTAGACAATCTAACTACCTTTGTTCTTGGATCATAGTGATCTGTCAAATTTCCTGCCACAGGCTCAATCCTTACATCATATAACCCATTTCTGTCTAATATAGTTCTAGCTACTTCTTTTCCTGTATAGCCTGAACGGCTTTGTACCCTTAAATATTTATTAAAGGAAGTACTAACCTTTAATTGTGCATACATGGCAAATAATATGGCTGGAAAAAGAAATAACATCCAACTACCTCCACCACCATAATACCCATATCCTGGATACATTATACCACCCTTTCTAAATAATTAAGAAAATTTTATCCAAGGGTCTAATTTATTTCCCCTTAAATACTCTGATATATGCATTTTTCTTTTGCCCGGAAATTGTAGTTCTTCAATTACAATGCATTCATCACTACAATTGACAAATATACCCTTATCACTTACTTCTACTACTATGCCATTATCTCCCTCTTTAAACTTAGCTATCCTCTTGGCACTATGAATTTTAATATTATCTCCATTATATATTGTATAAGCAGAAGGCCAAGGCTTAAGCCCTCTAATTAAATTTACAATTTTTTTCTCCTGAATAATTCCAATTAATTTTTCCCATATCCTTAGTTAAAATTGATGCATAACTAGATAAACTGTCTTCCTGAGCTATTTCTTCAACTTCGTTTTTTTTCCAAAGCTTCTAGAGTTTCAATTAGAACCTCTCCCCCTAAAATAGATAATCTATCATGAATACTAATGGAATCATCTGTAATTTCTATGGGGGGATACTTCTCCTATTTAATATGGGGGGGCCTGTATCTAGTCCTTTTTCCATTTTCATAATAGTAATGCCAGTTTCACTTTCCCCCCCGTTTATAATAGCCCAATTAATTGGTGCAGCTCCTCTATACTTAGGTAATAATGAAGCATGGACATTAATACAGTTATATTTTGGTAAATTCAAAATCTCGCTTTTTAATATTTGGCCATAGGCAATTACTACTATACAATCAGGTTTTATATTCCTTAGCTTTTCAATAGCTTCCTTAGAGTTAATAGAATCTGGTTGATACACTTCTAAGCCTAATTCTAAAGCTCTTTTTTTAACTGGAGTAAATTGCATTTTCTTGCCTCTGCCTCTAGGTCTATCCTTTTGACTTATTACCAATGGAATATTATATCCACTTTCATATAATTTTTCTAAAGTCGGAAGGGCAAATTCAGGAGTACCTGCAAAAACTATATTCATTTTCTTCCCTCCAAATTATTCTTCCTCTTCTTCAGTATACACTTCTTCTATTATTTTATCTATAAACAAAATTCCATTTAAATGATCTATTTCATGACAAATGGCTCTAGCCAAGAGTCCTTCTCCTTCTAGAATCCGTTCTTCCCCAAGTTCGTCTAGATATTTAACCTTTACCCATTCAGGTCTAATAACGGTGCCAGCTCTTTCTGGAACAGATAAGCAGCCTTCCACATCTATTATTTCCCCCCCATCTTTTCGATTATTTGAGGATTTACTAATTTTATTACTCCCTCTCCAATATCTATTACTACTAATTGTCTCAGTATTCCTATTTGTGGTGCTGCCAAACCTACTCCATCATTTTCATACATAGTTTCTACCATATCATCTAATAAAATTTTTATTCTATCATTTATTTCCTTTACTTCCCTAGACTTTTTCCTTAAAATAGGATCTCCGTCGACTCTAATCTGTCTAATTGCCATACTCACCCTCCTATAAAATTGAATTGGAATTTATATCTATATTTAATTTTATATCTGTTAAATCTAATTTATCCCTATTAATTATACATACCCATTCTATTATCTCTTTTAACTTTTTCATACATTCATCTGGAGACTTAATTAATATTTGATATCTAAAATTATTTTTAATCTTTTCTAAAGCTGCAGGACTAGGCCCAATTATATTGTCTTGTATTTTTTTTCAAGTCTATTTATATTTATTTTTTTTCAATTAAAGCACTATATATATCTTGTGAGGCCTTAATTACCCTATTTCTATTTTCTCCATATATAGTTATAGATATTATATTAGTAAAAGGTGGGTAATTAAATTCTTTTCTTAAGAGTATTTCTTTATTATAAAAACCTATATAATCATGTTCTTTAGAAGCTTGTATGCTATAGTGATCTGGATTATAGCTTTGAACAATTACCTTTCCAGGAAAATCTCCTCGCCCAGCCCTGCCAGCCACTTGGTTACTAATTGAAAAGTCCTTTCTGATGCACGAAAGTCTGGTAAATTTAAACTAGTGTCTGCTGCAATTATGCCTACCAATGTAACATTTTTAAAATCCAAGCCTTTGCCTATCATTTGGGTTCCAATTAATATATCGATTTTTTTCATCCTTCATATTTTGTAATATAGTTTCATGACTACCCTTTTTACTAGTAGTGTCCATATCCATTCTTTCAACTCTAGCTTTGGGAAATAATTTTTCGTATAATCCTCCACCTTTTCTGTACCAATGCCAAAATATTTAATATATTTACTTTTACATATGGGGGCATAAATTAGGTGGATTAATGGCCAGTCCACAATAATGGCATTTTAATTTGTTTTCTGTCATATAATAAGTCATGGATATATCACATGAATTACATTTTACTACATAACCACATTGTCTGCAAGAAACAAAGGTAGAATAGCCTCTTCTATTTAGAAATAATATGGTTTGTTTATTTTCTTTTAAATTTTTATCTATGGAATAATATAATTCCTCACTAAATATGGAAGTATTCCCATTATTCAGTTCTTCTCTCATATCTATGACTTTTACCTCTGGTAGAGCCTTATTATTTACCCTTTCTTTTAAATTAATAAGTTTTATATTCTCTGATTTAGCCTTATAATAGGACTCCAAAGATGGAGTAGCCGACCCCCCCTTTACTAAATAAGCCCCCCCTAATTGTTCACATCTCTTCTCTGCCACTTCTATAGCGGAATATTTAGGATTCATGCCTGATTTATAAGTGGACTCATGTTCCTCATCAATAATTATCAATCCTAAATTATTAAAAGGGGGCAAACACAGCAGATCTTGCACCTACTACAATTTTAACTTTTCCTTCTTTAATTTTTCTCCATTGGTCAAATCTTTCTCCATAGGACAATCTACTATGTAATATAGCCACATTGTCTCCAAATCTTCCAACAAATCTTTCTACAGTTTGAGGTGTTAAAGAAATTTCTGGTACTAATACTATGGAATCCTTATTTAAATTAAGCATTTCCTCCACTAATTGAAGATATATTTCAGTTTTTCCACTACCTGTAACTCCATGAATTAAAAATTTATTTTGACTACTTTGATTTCTAATATTATTTAATATAATACCTAGGGCATTTCCTTGTTCTTTGGTTAATTTATGTTTTTCATATGGTTTTATATAAGTCTTAATAGGCTCCCTATAGATTTCCCTTTCAAAAATTTCTATTAATCCTTTTTTTTCTCCACAGTCTTGATAGTGGATAGGGAAGCATTGGTAGTTTTCATAAGAGTTTTTAATGGTATGGGTTCTAATCCCATAAGATAATCTACTATTTCTATTTGTTTATAACTTCTTTTGCCAAGTTTCTCTACTATTTCTTTATAGGATAAATCTTCATATACTAGGGAAATATATTTTTCATATTTTTTTTCTATGGTAGTTTCCACTTTTAAACTAGAATTAATTAGATTTAAATTTTCTAAATATTTAATGGTTTTAATAAGGTTTTTATCCTTAAAATTTTCTCTAATTAAATCCAAATCTATTTCCTTCTCTTGATTTAATATGAAATCCAATATATCTTTTTCAAAAGAATTTAATTCACCTTTATAACAGCCATATTCTTCTCCTATGGAAATATAGCTTTTCACTTCTTTAAAATTCCCAGGAGGCAATACAGTTTGTAATGAATCTAAATAGGGAGATAAATATTCTTCAGACATCCACATGCTTAAGTCTATTAAATCTTTCCCTATCAAAGGCTTATCATCTAAATATCTATTATACTTTTTAATTTATAATTCCCTTCATAAGAATCACAGGTTTCAATTACAATACCAATGATTTTCCTATTTCCCATACCAAAGGGAACTAAAACCCTCATACCAATTTCCAGAATATCTATCATTTCTGGTTTTATTAATAGGTATAGGTTTATCTGTACTATGGGCTCTATTATCAATAATTACTTTTGCATATTTTTTTTATCCATATTATCAATCCTCTTGATATTAAATACTAAAGCTAGATACCCTTTATCTAGCTTTAGCATCTAATAAATCTACAATTTTATCCAAAATAATTTTTGATACCTGTGTTTTATCCATTATAGGATACTCTGTTAGTTTCCCTTCATTTTCTATTATGGTAACAATATTAGTATCAGATTTAAAACCTGCTCCTGTCTTAGACACATCATTTGCAACTATAAAATCTAGATTTTTTTTCTTTAAGTTTTCCCTCTGCATATTCTAATAGATTATTAGTTTCAGCAGCAAATCCCACTAGGATTTTGTTTCCCTTTATTTTTCCAAAATATGCTGCTATATCGGGATTTCTAACAAATTTAATATTTAATTCATCTTTATTGTCCCTCTTTTTTTATCTTGGTGTCTGATGTGGTTTCAGGTCTATAATCTGATGGAGCAGCAGCCTTAATTAATGCATCACAATTAGGGAAATATTTATCCACAGCATTAAACATTTCTACAGTAGTATTTACTCTTATGGTTTTTACATTTTTCGGTGGCTCAATAGAAGTAGGACCAGATATTAATATGGTTTCTGCTCCCCCCCTATTGACAGCCTCTGATGCTATACTATATCCCATTTACCACTGGAATGATTAGTAATATATCTAACTGGATCTAAAGCTTCAATAGTAGGTCCTGCCGTAACTATTATTCTTTTCCCCACTAAATCCTTTTTATTAAAACTATTTAAAATATATTCTAGTATTTCTACAGCCTCTGCCATTCGCCCTGGCCCATAGGTTTGGCAAGCCAACATACCTGTACCCGGCTCTATAAATTCATATCCCAATTCTTTTAAATCAGAAATATTCTTCTGGACTATGGGGGGGTTTAAATACATATTAGTATTCATAGCTGGGGGGGCAAAAATTACTTTAGATTTAGTAGCCATTACTGTAGTAGTAAGTAAATTATCTGCTATTCCATTGGCAATTTTACCAATAGTATTAGCAGTAGCTGGTGCAATTACAAATATATCTGCCCTTTCTGCTAAGGAAATATGCTCCACATCATAATTTTTAGGTTCTCCAAACATATCTGTATAAACTGGACTCAAAGATAGAGTCTGGAAAGTTAAAGGCGTTACAAATTTTGTAGCACCCTCTGTCATAATTACATCTACCTTAGCATTTTGTTTTTTTAATCTACTCACTAATTCTACTGATTTATAAGCTGCAATTCCACCTGTTACACCTAGTACAATATTTTTATCCTTAAGCATAAATTCACCTACTTTATTCCCCCCCTAATATCAGGTCTATGATAAGTTATCTTCCCTTCTACTATTTCCTCTATTGCAATACTTACAGGCTTACTTGATTCAGTTTCTATTAGTGGTTCAGCTCCATCCACTATTTCCCTAGACCTTTTTGCAGCTAACATAACTAGAGTATATCTACTATCCCCCCCAATATTTGATAATTCATTAATAGATGGTCTATACATAATAACCT
>JMBV01000381.1_pt1 | contig 14591 bp, 26 predicted proteins | sample 616531 | NCBI WGS metagenome assembly JMBV01 (sample SAMN02727904, study PRJNA239997) | anaerobic digester metagenome | biome: anaerobic digester; isolation source: mesophilic anaerobic digester inoculated with municipal waste water sludge... | place: Germany: Bielefeld University, CeBiTec ... | reverse complement strand
CCAGTTGTGCTGGGAAAATAGAGAACCTAACTAATGGATTAGAAGGAGTTGAATCAGCCAATTTAGACTTTGTAACTAAGAGGTTAAAGATAAATGTTGAAGATAAAGATGATATTAATAAAATTGTAAAAACTACAAAGGAAATAATAAATAAATTAGAGCCAGATGTAAAGATAATTGATAAATCTAATAATAAAATGGAAGAGCATAGTCATGACCATGGACACGATCATGGTGATATACACAAAGAAGATTTAATTAAAATAATTATTAGTGGTATATTATTTATTATACCTTATTTATTAAAGTTAGAAGGAAATGCTAGATTATTAGTATTTTTAGCTAGTTACTTAATTGTTGGATATGAAGTAATTATTAGAGCAATTAAAAATTTAGTGGCAGGAGTGCCCTTTGATGAAAACTTTTTAATGACATTGGCTACTGTTGGTGCTTTCATTATTAAAGAATATCCAGAAGGTGTAGCAGTTATGTTGTTTTATCAAGTAGGAGAATTATTCCAAGGTTTAGCTGTTAATCATTCGAGAAAATCTATTAAATCATTAATGGATATTAGACCTGATTATGCAAATTTAATAAAGGACAATAAAGTACTAGTAGTAGACCCTTCAGATGTTCACGTAGACGATTATATAATTGTTAAACCTGGAGAAAAAGTTCCATTAGATGGCATAGTAGTAGAAGGAGAATCTACTCTTGACACATCTAATATTACTGGTGAAAGTGTACCTAGAACTATTAGAACGGGAGATAATATATTCTCTGGTGTAGTAAATAATCATGGGTTATTAAAGATTAAGGTAAATAAAGAATTCAAGGAATCAACTATTTCTAAGATATTGGATTTAGTAGAAAATGCATCTAGTAAAAAGGCACCAACTGAAAACTTTATAACTAAGTTTGCCAGATATTATACACCAGTAGTTGTATTTATAGCCTTAGGTATTAGTATTATTCCAACTTTATTTTTTTGGGGGGGGACAATTAAGTGATTGGGCTTATAGGGCCTTCGTATTTTTAGTTATATCTTGTCCTTGTGCTTTAGTAATCTCTATTCCATTAGGATTTTTTTGGTGGAATTGGAGCGGCATCTAAGCAAGGGATATTAATTAAAGGTGGCAATTATTTAGAAGCATTAAATTATGCTGATACAATAGTATTGGATAAAACAGGTACCATAACTAAGGGAACCTTTAAAGCAACTGAAATAAAGACTTATAAAGGATTTAGTGAAAAAGAAGTATTAGAGTTGGCTGCATATGGTGAGGCTTATTCTAATCATCCAATTGGAAAATCAATTTTAGATTCATATAATAAGGAAGTAAATAAAGAATATATAAAAAAATTATAAGGAGATCTCTGGTAAGGGAATTCAAGTTTATATCGATGATAAAAAAAATACTTGTAGGAAATAAATCATTATTAAAGGATAATAATATTTCAGTTATAGAAGAAGAATCCATTGGAACAGTAGTCTATATTGCAAGGGAAAATGAACATATTGGTACCATAATAGTTTCAGATGAATTAAAGGATAATGTAGTAGAAGATTTATTAAAATTGAAAAAGATGGGAATTAGAGAAACTATTATGTTGTCAGGAGACAATAGTACAATAGTGGAGAAGGTTGGAGATATAGCTGGAATTGATAAGGTATATGGTGATTTATTGCCTCAGGATAAAGTAGAAATCTTTGAAGAGATATTAAAGAAAAAGAGAAAAGATAAAAAGGTCATATTTGTAGGTGATGGTGTAAATGATGCTCCTGCCTTGGCAAGGGCAGATATTGGAATCGCAATGGGAGCCTTAGGCTCTGATGCTGCCATTGAAGCTTCAGATATTGTTATAATGACTGATGAGATTTCTAAAATATCTACAGGTATAAAAATAGCTGGAAAAACGAAAAAAAATCGTAACTCAAAATATAATAATTACCTTAAGTTTAAAATTAATAGTACTAACCCTTGGAGCATTAGGGCTAGCAACTATGTGGCAGGCAGTTTTTGCAGATGTAGGAGTATCTATAATTGCCATATTAAACTCCATAAGAGTATTAAAAGTAGAGGAATAAATAACCTCTACTTTTTTTTATGGTTTTATGATAAACTATAGTATATACTAAATTTGAGGTGTAATGATGATAGATAGACATAGAGAGGAACAAAAAAAGAAAAAAATTATATTGTACTAGCTGAAAATTTTTATTTAGACGGAAAAAAAAGAAAAAGCTATACAATTTTATAAAAAGGCATTAGAGTTTAATAGTAATAAAGAAGAAGACATAAATATTTTATTTAATATTGCTATAATTTATGATGAATTAGAAATGAATTCAGCATCTATTAAAATTTATGAAAGGATTATAGAAATAGATGAAGATAATCCAGGAGCATATTATGGAATAGCAATTATAGAAGAAAGATTAGGTAATGAAGATAAGGCTTTAGAATATTATAATAAAGCTATAGAAAAAGACGAAGAGTATGATAGGGCCTATTATTTTGCTGCTAATCTATATGATAAAATAGGTGATAGGGAAAAGGCTATTGAACTATATAAAAAAAAGTAATTGAATTAGTTCCTAATGAATATTTTGCATATAATAACTTAGGTTCCTTATATGAAGAACTAGGGGGAATATGATTTAGCTTATGAAATGATATCTAAAAGCATAGAAATTAATCCACAATATTATAAATCCTTGTTTAATATGGGAGTTGTATATAAAAGACTTGGGGATAATGAAAATGCTCTTGAGTTTTACTATGAATCTTTAGAATACAATAAAAATTATCATGTTACATATTTAAATATTTCTGCTATATATATTGAAGAAAAGGAATATAAAAGATCCATAGATATTTTAACTAAAGGAATTAGTGAGAACCCATATGCAGAAGACCTATATTATAATCGTGCTTGCTGCTATGCCATATTAGAAAAATCAGAGCTCGCCATTAAAGATATTAGAAAATCATTATTATTAAATCCTTCCATAATATTTTGGGTAGAAAGGGATAAAGATTTTAAAAGCCTGTATGATAATAGAGAATTCAAAAATATATTAAAAGAATATTCACTAAAAAAAGTAAATCACAAAGAAAGGGAGAAATATATGATAATAATTAAGACAGAAGAACAAATTCAAAAGATGAAAAAAAGCAGGGGGGGAACTTTTAGCAGAGGTACATAAAGAAATTGCCAAGATTATAAGACCAGGTATTACTACTATGGAGATAGATAACTTTGTAGAAGAATATCTTAAGGAAAGAGGTGCATATCCAGAGCAAAAAGGATATCAAGGATATCCCTATGCCACTTGTGCATCTATAAATGATGAAATATGCCATGGATATCCTAGGGAAGAAACTATAAAAGATGGAGATATAGTTACAATAGATATGGTTGTAAATCTAGATGGTTGGTTGGCAGATTCTGCTTGGAGTTATGGAGTAGGAAATATCTCTGAAGAAGGGGATAAATTACTAAAAGTAACTAAAAAATCATTATACTTAGGAATAGAACAAGCGGTTATAGGAAATAGATTGGGAGATATTGGGCATGCTATACAAAGTTATGTAGAGTCTCAAGGATTTTCTGTAGTTAGGGATTTTGTAGGTCATGGCATCGGCAAAGATATGCATGAAGATCCACAAGTATTACATTATGGAAATCCAGGGAGAGGACCAAGATTATTGGAAGGTATGGTAATTACTATAGAGCCTATGATAAATACAGGGATATATAAGATGAAAGTTGATTCTAATGGTTGGACTGCTAGAACTATAGATGGAGGATTGTCAGCCCAATATGAACATACTATAGCTATAACAAAGGATGGACCAATGATATTAACAGATCAAGGAGAAGAAAGATAAATATTTAATTGGAGGGATATAAGTGGGGGGGAAAAGATATACAAAAAAAGAGGAACTTGCTAATGGCATAACCCATGGAATAGGTGTACTTTTTGGAATAGTAGCATTGACTATTTTATTAATAATGGCCATAAAAAAAAGGGAAGTGTTCCGTCAATTGTTTCCTTTAGTATTTATGGAGCTTGTATTATCTTAATGTTTCTATCATCTACTTTATATCATAGTTTTACTATAGATAAAGTCAAAAAAATTCTTAGAGTATTTGATCATTCCTCTATATTTTTATTTATAGCAGGAACTTATACTCCTATTGCCCTTTTAACATTACAAGGGAAATTAAGGATAATAATATTAGTAGGAATATGGACTATAGCAGTATCAGGGATTGTTTTTAAGATATTAACCTTTGGGAAATTTGATAAATACAAAGCCTTATCTTTGATTATTTATATAGGCATGGGGGGGTGGATAGCTATAATTCCAATAAGACATATTATAAATGCTACTTCTATAAACTTCTTTTATTGGATATTAGGCGGTGGCATATTATATACCCTTGGAACTATATTTTACAGTGTTAAAAAAAATCCCTTATAACCATGCGATTTGGCATATATTTGTATTAGTAGCAAGTGTTACACATTTTTTTAGGCATAATGTTCCATCTAGCTTAAAACTACTTTACTCCAAAGAAACAAAAAGCTGTGAGCCACTTCACAGCTTTTTAAAATATACTTTAAATGAGGGACTTTTATGAGAAAACCTAGGAGATTTTGGAGAAGATATAGAAGACTTATTAAAAGGATTATTTTTTTTATTACTTATAATTTTTGCAGTGAAGCAAATCAAAAAAAACATAATCTACATATAGATGCATTAAAAAGTATCAATACAAAATTAGATAATCAGATAAATATAAATGACTTAAAATCAATGGTCGATACAAAAGAAAATATGGACAAACTAGAAAATATGGTAGATATATTAGATAAAGATAGTTTATTTAGTCTTTATGATATTTTAAGTAATAAGGAAGAATATCCAGAGGAGTTAATTGATTTAATATTTAGAAATCCAGAAACAATAGATTTTGTTAGTAGTTATTCAGAAAGAGATAAATTTTTAAATAAGAGGATTACTAAGGAAGAGAGTGTAGAGCTTAACAGAAAGTATCCTCTATATTTACAGTGGGATAAAAGATGGGGATATGAAGAATATGGTGATAGCATTATTGGTTTAGCAGGTTGTGCACCTACTAGTATGGCTATGGCCATATCTGGACTAAAAAACAATAGTTTAGTAACTCCAGATATAATGGCAAAGGCAAGCTATGATGGAGGATTTGTTAGCGTTGACAACTTTACAAGCTGGGAATTTATGACAGAAGGTTGTAAAAAATTTGGAATAATTGGAAATGAAATACCTTTAGATGAAAATAAAATGAAAAGAGAATTATCTAAGGGAAGGCCATTGATAATTAGTGTTAAAGAAGGGGACTTTACATCTGTAGGGCATATGCTTTTAGTTGTAGGTATAGATAAAGATGATAACTTTATTATCAATGATTCCAATAGTATAGAACGAAGTAAAAAGTCATGGAGCTATGAGAGAATCAAAGACCAAATCCGAAACATATGGTCATATACATTAGAATAAAGAAATAAGTAAATAATATTGATTATTTGCATAATATAATGTAATATATTTAGAATGACGAAATATATTACATTATATTTAAGGAGATAGAAATGACGAAAAATTTAAACTTAACGGAAGGCAATATATTTAAAACCATAACTAAATTAGCCTTACCTATAATGGGTACATCTTTTATTCAAATGGCATATAATTTAACAGATATAATGTGGTTAGGCAGACTAAGTACTAAAGCTGTTGCTGCTGCAGGAACTGCAGGATTTTTCATGTGGTTTGGTGCAGGATTAATTTTGATTTCTCAAATAGGTGTAGGAGTAGGTGTGGCACAATCCTATGGTAGGAATGAAATTCAAGAAGCTAAGAATTTTATTGCCAATGGAATACAATTGGATTTTTTTCATTGCAATATTATATTCATTGTTTCTATACTTTTTCAGGTATAATATTATAGGATTTTTTTAATATCGATGATTTAGATGTTTTCAATATGGCTATAGAATATTTAAAGATAATATCCTTTGGAATGACATTTTATTTTATGAATCCAATATTTTCAACAACTTTAAATAGTTCAGGAGATAGTATAACACCCTTTAAGGTAAATGCAATAGGTTTAGTATTTAATATGGTACTTGACCCTTTATTGATGTTTGGTATAGGGCCTATAAGGGGGGGTTTTGGAATAAAAGGGGGGGCAGCAAGTGCTACTGTTATAGCACAGATTATAGTATCTATTACATTTGTAATTATAGGCAAAAGAAATGAAACTCTATATTCCCATGTAAAGATATTTAAGAATCCAGAAATGGATTATATAAAGAGAATTATAAAATTAGGATTTCCAGCATTTTTACAAACTTCAGCCCATGCAGGTATAGGAATGATACTTACTAGAATTATAGCAGGATTTGGCTCTACTCCAATAGCTGTACAGTCTGTAGGTTCTCAAATAGAATCTTTATCTTGGATGACATCAGAAGGTTTTTCTGCTGCTATTTCTGCTTTTATAGGACAAAATTATGGAGCTAAAAATATGATAGAATAAAAGAAGGATACAAAACAGGCATGAAAATTGTAGGAACCATAGGTCTTATTGCTACATTAATATTGACCATAGGTGCAAAACTCTTGTTTAAAATATTTGTTCCAGATGATCCCTATGCCATAGAAGAAGGAATTAGATACTTGAGAATTTTAGGATTATCCAATTTTTCATGGGTATAGAAATAGGGACAGCAGGAGCCTTTAATGGATTAGGTAAAACTTTAATTCCTGCAATTGTAGGAGTTAGTTTAAATGGACTTAGAATTCCTATGGCTATAATACTTTCAGGATATACTACATTAGGTTTGTCAGGTGTATGGTGGAGTATAAGTAGTACTAGTATTGTTAAAGGTATAGTATTATCTGGACTTTTTATTATTTTTTTTAAGAAAAAGCTTTTATATGGAAGAAATTGACTAATTGGAGGTAAGATAAATGAATATTATTGATGGCATAATGACTAGGACTAGTATTAGAAAGTTTACTGGAGAAATCATAAGTGAAGAACAACTGGACACCATATTGAGAGCAGGGTTTCAAGGACCTACTGCTCATAATCGTCAGCCTTGGGAGTTTATAGTAGTACAAAATAAAGAAATCCTTGAAAAAAATTAAGGATTACCATACTTATGCTAAAATGATTATAGATGCAGGCACTGCCATAGTAGTTTGTGGAGATAAGGATAAGCAGAAAAACAGAGGATTTCTTATTTCTGATACTTCAGCAGCAATACAAAATATGCTTTTAGCAGCCCATGGTCTAGGTTTAGGGGGGGCAGTGTGGTGTGGAATATATGATGTGGAAGATTTAATTAACAATACAAAGAAAGTATTAAAATTACCGGACAATATATTGCCAATAGGCATTGTTGTAGTTGGTAATAAACAGAAGGACAGAGAATCATCTAATAGGTATGATGAAGAAAAAATTCATTATAATCAGTGGTAGGGTGTGATTTTATGGTAAGTAACTTAGTCATTGTTTCAAGGCTAATACTAGCATCTATATTAGGTGGACTTATTGGATTAGAGAGGGAATCTAGTAATCGACCAGCAGGATTTAGGACTCATATATTAGTAGTCATAGGATCAACACTTATTATGATGGTTTCTGTAGATAGCTATAAATTTGGAGCTGATCCATCTAGGATAGCAGCTCAAGTAGTCAGTGGAATTGGATTTTTAGGTGCTGGTACTATTTTAAGAACGGGAAATAATATTGAAGGATTAACAACAGCAGCTAGCTTATGGGTTTGTGCAGGTATAGGATTGGCAGTTGGAAATGGTTATTATTTAGGAGCTATTACTACTACAGCTATAGTTCTATTTTTCTTAAAAAAAATGCAAGAAGTTTTGAAAGAATTCTTTTAAAAAGGCGATTTAAGGTTTTTCAAGTAGTGTGCAAAGCCAGGCCAGGGCTTATAGGAGAAGTTGGAACAGTATTTGGAGAATATGATATAAGCATTAAAGACATATCTATTTCAAGCGTAGAAATGGAAGAAAATATTAAAGAAGAAATTCATTTTACAATAAAATCCCCCCCTCATAATGTAGATTTAAATAATTTATTAGATGATATTTATAAAATAGAAGGAATTTATAAAGTAATATTAGATGATGATGAACTCTAAAAGGATGAATATAAATAGAGGTGGAAAAATGAAAGGAAAAATATAAGAATCACCATAATAATGGCATTATTTATCGGAATAATTGCACTAGGTGGATGTAAGAAAGAAATAGAAGAAAACAAAGAACAGGGAGGAATTAATTTGAATTTAGAACAATTACAAGAACCAAAACGAGGAGAAGAAATAGCAATAATCAAGACAAATCATGGTGATATTAAAGTTAGGTTATTTCCTGAAGTAGCTCCAAAGGCAGTTGAAAACTTTGTAACCCATGCTAGAGATGGATACTATGATGGAATAATTTTTCATAGAGTTATTAAGGACTTTATGATACAAGGTGGAGATCCAACTGGAACTGGTATGGGTGGAGAAAGTATTTGGGGGGGTGAAGCCTTTGAAGATGAATTTGATCCAAAATACCATAATTTAAGGGGGGGTTCACTTTCCATGGCAAATGCAGGCTCTAATACCAATGGAAGTCAATTTTTCATAGTACAAAGTGATGAAGTTGACGAAAGTTTAATTGGAAAAATGGAATCCATAGGAGAAGAGGGTGGATTTTCTGAAGAAGTAATTAAAGCCTATAAAGAATTAGGTGGTACTCCATGGCTAGATTTCAACCATACAGTTTTTGGTCAAGTATTTGAAGGTATGGATGTGGTAGATGATATAGCATCAGTAGAAGTAGAACCTAGAAGCAATAAGCCTATTGAAGAAGTAAGGATAGAGACAATAGAGATAGTAGAGTATAAATAATCAAAAAGGAGAATAAAATGAATATAAATGTAGATGCCTTTCCCCAAATGGGAATATTTACTTTTACACAAATTGGTATTGTTATTGTCACAGTATTAAAACAGATATTGATGATTTGGTTAATGATTAAAGGTATACAAATTGCTAATATATATATCAAAAATAATAAGGATAAACCAATTGAATAGGTTATAAAAATGGTCAAACTTAAATAAAAGTTTGACCATTTTTTTTCGTTATTCTCTCCAATTAATAAATTTAGTTTCTATTATAGAAATAACTTTATACATCAATGCAGAAATTAAAGCTAAAACTACAACTCCCATCATAACAATATCCAACTTAAAGACTTGGCCACCATATACTATTAAATATCCAATGCCTGCCTTGGAAACTAAAAATTCTCCTACAATTACTCCAACCCAAGATAAACCAATACTTATTTTTATAGTATTAATTAAGCTAGGTATAGATGATGGAAGGATTAGCTTCCTCAATATCTGAAACTTTGTAGCACCAAAGGTATTTAATAACATTATCTTATCCTCATCAATGGATTTAAAACTATCATACATATTCATAATTGTAACGATAATTGAAATAGAGACTGCAGTAACTATAATGCCAGAATATCCTGCTCCTACCCAAATGATTATTATTGGTGCTAAAGCTGTTTTAGGCAAACTATTTAATATTACTAGATAGGGGTCTAATACCTTTGCCCAAAAACTGGACCACCATAGTCCAATAGCTACAATTAGGCCTAATACTGTTCCTGCAAAAAAAACCTACTAAGGTTTCTAGTACAGATATTCCTACATGATGAAATAGTTTACCATGTAGGGTATATTCAATAAAAAGTTTCCAAATAGCCGATGGGCTACTAGTAAGGAAAGTATCTATCCATTTTAGTTGTGCAGCAGTTTCCCATAATGCTATTCCAATAATTAATAAACTTATTTGTGCTATTAATATTGAACGCCTTCTTTTTTTTAACAGATTGTAAAAAAAATCTTGATGATTTTTAGAAATATCTTTTTTTATACATGTATATCTAGCTCCTTCCATATCTTATTGAAATAATGTCTAAATTCTGGAGCTTCTCTACATTTAATTGGAGATTTTTCTCCCTGGCAAGTTAAATTAATATCAATAACTTCCTTAATAGTACCAGGCCTATTACTGAGGACCACTATTTTATCTGATAAACTAATGGCCTCAGCAATATCATGAGTTACCATAATTGCGGTTTTTCTTCTTTTTTTTCAAAATAATGCCTATTTCATCGGATATAGCTAGTCTAGTTTGATAGTCTAAAGCTGAGAAAGGTTCATCTAATAGAAGTAAATCCGGCTCCAATAACAAAGTACGAATAAGAGCTACTCTCTGTCTCATTCCACCTGATAATTGATAAGGATAAGAATAGATGAAATCCTTTAATCCATAGCTGATTAGCATATCCTTAGCAGTTTCTAAGGATTTTTTTTATTTAATTTTCCTTGTATTTCTAGACCAATAACCACATTATTCAAGATATTTCTCCACTCAAACAGTTGATCACTTTGAAACATATATCCAATATTTTTCAACGGCTTATCTACTAATTTGCCATTTACCTTTACTTGACCATTTGTAGGTTTAATTAAACCTGAAATTATAGAAAGTAATGTAGATTTGCCACAGCCACTAGGGCCTACAATCCCTATAATTTCGTTATTATAAATGTCTAAATTTATATCTTTTAATGCTTCAGTTTCTTCTTCTAGAGTATGATAGGTAATACCTAAATTTTTTTATCTCTACAATCTTTTTTTTCTCCATCTTATCCCTCCTGGACAGGAATCTATAATATATATCTTATTCTAAGGTGGCATATTTGGTGAAATTATTAATTAAAGTTAAATTTTAAAAAAAAGTAATTTCATGGTATAATAAATAAGCTAAAAGTAATTTAGGAGGTAGACTAATGCACCAATATAAAGGAAAATTAATTATACATACAGGATCAATGTTTTCAGGAAAGACATCTAGTTTAGAAAAGGATATAAAAAGATTTGCTATTGCAGGATATAATACAATTGCATTTAAGCCATCAGTAGATACAAGATATACAAATTCAGAAATAGTAACCCATGATAATACATCATTACAAGCTGTATTAGTAGACGGTATAGATGACATTCTAGAATATTGTAAAAGAGAAAATCCTAATGTAATAGCCATAGATGAGATACAATTTTTAGGTGGTGGAATTAAAAAAAATAGTAGAGGGTATTAACAAATTTTTAGAAAATGACGTAACAGTGATTTTAGCTGGACTTGATATGGATTTTCAGGACAACCCTTTGAAATAGTCAAAGAATTAATGCCCATAGCAGATTATCTATATAAACATCATGCAGTATGCGTAAAATGTGGAACAGATGCCTGGGTTAGCCATAGGAAGACAAAAGATAGAGAAAGAGTAGTAATAGGAGCTTTAAAGGAATATGAGCCACTATGTAGAAGGTGTTTCTTAGAAGAAAAAGCCATAGAAGAAGATATAGTAAATAAAAATCAAGTTACCTTTGATTTGGAATAAAAAATATTTATGAGACAATATTCTAATTTATTTTGACACTAAATAAGAAAAAGGACAGATTAATGGTGAGAGAACCTGTTTTTCTGTCCTTTTATAATATAATGTAATAAAATGTTAAGTGCTGGACTTTATGGGTAATTATTTATAAAAACAGAGCTAAAGAAAAAAAAGCTTATCAATATAAACTAAGGGGAGAAAATTATGCCTGGGTTTTATGAATTTATAAGAAGTGAGGAAGGATTGCCATTAAAAGTATTTTTACATAGTGTAAATAGAATACAAATGCATTGGCATAATGAATTAGAGATATTGTTTATTTTAAAAGGTTCTATTGAATTAAGAATAGGAAGTGAATTATATTTACTTAAAGAAAATGACTTGATACTAATAAATAGTAAAGAAGTACATAATACAAGTAGAACCCAAGAAGAAAATATAGTCTTGGCATTACAAATAAATCCAGAATATTATGATAGATTATATCCTAGGTTTTCCAATATGTATTTTAAATGCAACTCTTTAGTAGCTGGAGAAAAAGAGGAAGAAGCCTTTGGCATACTTAGAAGCTTTTTAGCTAAAATAGCTTGGGAGACAAATAAAAAGAGAGAAGGCTATAAATTAATTATTGGAAGCCAGTTAAATTTATTAGGAGCATATTTGGTCAATAGATTTGATTATCATTTAATTGAGGATGTAAAAACCATAGCAACAGATAATGACATTTATAGACTTGAAAAAAATAGTAACATATATAAATGAGAATATTGAACAAAAGATAACTCTAAAAGAGATTGCAAGTAGAGAACATATAAGTCCATATTATTTGTCTCACTTTTTTTTAAAGGTAAAATGGGTATATCTTTCCAAGAATATATAAATATCATTAGATTAGATAAAGCTACTAGCTTATTAATAACTACTAATGAAACAATTACAGATATAGCACTTAAATGTGGTTTTTCCAGTACCAATTATTTTAATAAATTATTCAAAGAAAATTACAATCTCACTCCTACAGAATATAGGGAAAAAAAACTTTATAGAATCAAGTATAAATGAAAAAAATGGACAAGGATAAAGTTAAGAGTAAGACATATTTGGATGTAGACAGAACTCATGGTTTAGAAAAATTATTTACACATTTAGATCCTAAATTTGGGTTAAAAGATAATTATTTAACAGGCGTCAATAGACAAATGATATCTGTTGCTTTAAATGAAGAAGAAATATTTACTTATAAGCCTTATTGGAAAAACTAACTACCATGGGAAGGGCAGCAGAAGGTTTAAGAGCTAATGTGCAAAAGCAACTTAGAGAATTGCAAGATGAAATTGGATTTGAATATATTAGATTTCATGGAATTTTACAGATGAAATGATGATATATAATTTAGATAAAGAAGGTAATATATCCTATAATTGGACCTATGTAGATGAATTATTTGATTTTTTTTATGGAAGTGGGAATTAAACCTTTTGTAGAATTAGGATTTATGCCATCTGAATTAAAAAGGTCAGATGAAACTATATTCTGGTGGAAAGGAAATATCTCACCTCCCAAAGACATAAGATTGTGGACTGATTTAGTAAAGGAATTTATAAAACATTGTATAAATCGATATGGCTTAGAAGAAGTAAGCTTATGGTACTTTGAAGTATGGAATGAGCCAGAATTTCAGTATGTTTTTTGGGCTGGAAGTAAAGAAGAATATTTTGAATTTTTTTTAGAGAAACAGTTTTATCTATAAAATCTATTTCTAAAGAATTAAAAGTAGGAGGCCCAGCAGTAACCCATGGTTCTGTAATAGGAAGTAATTGGTTAGAGGATTTTTTTAATATATTGTGATACTAATAGAATTTCATTGGACTTTGTATCTATACATATATATCCTGAATATATACCAATAGAAAAGATAGAGGAAATATATGATGATTTTATAAACAACAAAGTAGTACCAGATGTAGCAGAAATAAAGAAAGTCTATCATGATAAAGATCATACCTTTAATATTATTAGTCAAGTAAGGGATAAGATAAATAGTATATTAAACCGTAAGCCTGAACTCCATATAACAGAGTGGAACGCTTCATCATCTTTAGGTAATTTAATACATGATACATCCTATGTATCCACATTTATAGTTAAAAATGTGTTGCAGAATATAAATAAGGCAGATTCATTAGGATATTGGGTATTCACAGATATATTTGAAGAAGAAAAACTAAAATCTCCTCATTTCCATGGTGGCTTTGGATTAATAAATAAAGATGGGTTAAAAAAAAGCATCTTATTATGGCTATTATCTTTTAAACAAACTGGGAGAAGAAATAGTTAAGCAAGGTGATGACTATATAATTACTAAAAATGATAATAACTTCCAAATACTTATGTATAACTATGCATACTTTGATCAATTATTTTCAAAGGGTGACACCTCAGCACTGACTAATAAAAAAAAGATATGAGATATATGAGGTAATACCAGAAAAACAGATAGGAATCAATCTAAAGGGGGGGCTATTTGGCAATTATAAAATCACCAGATACCAGTTAAATAGAGAAAATGGTTCAGTATTTGATCAATGGCTAAAAATAGGAGCTCCAGAAAATATGACAAAAGAAGAAATAGGATATTTACAAGGAGTTTCAAAGCCAAAGATAACCATCGAATATAGAGAGATAAAAGGAGAATTTATAGAAAAGTCATATATACCAGTACATGGGATAGAATTGATTACAATAGAAAAAAAGATATAGATTTTATAAAAAAACAGCTTTATCAAAGGATGGAGTTGTTTTTTTTATGCAAATTTCTACAAAACAACAAAAAAAAGATGGTATATTACAGCAATTAGTATATATCAGTGATAGTAGTTATCAAGATAAAATATAGTATGGAAGAAATATATATAAAAATAAAACAAAGGAGGAGATAAGTTGGAATTTTTTTAAAACAACTAAATATAGAGTGACGCTATTACTGATATTTGCATTGTTAATTCAGATGGTAGGACCTATAGCAGCAGA